>JGI20154J14316_10001750_pt1 | contig 18925 bp, 16 predicted proteins | sample COG_04_FD_14316 | JGI IMG/M metagenome (IMG submission 14316) | reverse complement strand
GAATATTCGAGCTACAGAAGTCTTACGACGTCCAATTGTGTGTATTACCTCCATTATTTGAGTTTGCTTAGTTTAATTGTAGTTGGATTTAATCCTTCGTGCGTATGCTCCGAACCACTAAATACTTTAAGGTTTCTGAATAACACTGCACCTAATTTATTTTTAGGTAACATTCCACGTACAGCATTTTCAACTAAACGTGTTGAGCTTTTGTTGTACAATTGCTCCGCAGTTAATTTACGCTGTCCACCAGGGTAACCTGTGTGACGGATGTATACTTTTTGTTTCCACTTGTCTCCTGATAATTCAATTTTATCTGAATTGATCACAATAACGTTGTCTCCACAATCTACGTGAGGAGTGTAATTGGGTTTGTTTTTACCACGAATGATTTTGGCAACCTCAGAGGCCATTCTTCCTAAAGGCATTCCGGCAACGTCTACCATAACCCATTGTTTGTCAACGGTATTACTATTAGCAGAGATGGTTTTGTAACTTAGTGTATTCACAATATCTGTTTTTTATCTGTACAATTTCCCCCATTAGAGGGCTGCAAATGTACTACATTATTCTTTTTTTGGCAATAGAGACCGAGTCTTTTTTTATAAAAGTTCGGAACTAGCTTCCTAGGATTCAATGTTGAAGCATTTGGTGGGCAAAGGGGGCGTCTTTTTTAGAACGGCAGATCGTCTTCTACTGCTCGATCTGCTTCGTCCGTAGCCTGAAAAGATGATGCGGGTGGCATTGGGGGCATTTCTGGTGCTGCAGCTGCTGCTTGACCTTCAATTCTCCATCCTTGTACTGAGTTAAAGTATTTGGTTTCTCCCTGGGGATTGACCCATTCTCTTCCTCTTAAGTTGATCCCGATCTTTACCGGTTGACCTACGTTAAAAGAATCCAACAAGTCGCATTTGTCTTGAACAAATTCTACTAAAATATGCTGCGGATACTGTTCTTCTGTAGTTACTACTACCTCGCGTTTTCTGAATCCATTGCTGCCATAGGTCTTTGTTTCATCAAGCCATTTTATTTTCCCTGCTACTTCCATAAGTTTTTTAAATTTTACTAGCCACAAAAATATAAAAATTTAGGGAGCTAATCCAACAGAATTCCTTTTTCCTTTTTATGTTACCTTCGTAGGGTAGATTTATAATCATGAGCAACTTTTTTTCTCAAAACAAAATTAGACCTTGGGTTCTCCTGAGCGTCTTTGCCATTGTTGCTTTAATCCTCTGGAACACCAACATCCTTTTTCAAATCCTAAAGGTTGAAGAGCGAACCAAGATGGAGCTTTGGGCTACAGCTCAGCAGGAACTCATCGAAAACTCGGACTTGAGTCGAGATTACGGAATTCTGGCGTTCGATGTTTTACAAAAAATTGGCGTGACTCCAATGATTAAGGTGAATGCCTCGGGACACATCAAAGATTTTAAAAACATTACCTGGGAAGTTCAACGCGACCCCGATTCCCTAAAACTGTATGCCTTACTCCAGGAACTTAAGCTTGAGAACGAACCCATCGCAATCCGTTATAAAGACGTTGTCAACCAAACCCTATACTACGGCGATTCGGAATTACTTAAAAAACTGCAGTATTATCCCCTAGCTCTTTTATTGATCATCGCCTTGTTTGCTGCTGTGCTCTTTTTCTTTTTTCAAACGTCTAAAGTTTCCGAGCAAAACCGCTTATGGGCCGGGATGGCAAAAGAAACTGCACATCAAATAGGAACTCCCTTGAGCTCGCTTATGGGTTGGATTACCTTACTTAAGGAACAAAAAATAGCTCCAGCTTCGGTCGACGAAATGGAAAAAGATGTTGATCGCTTATCGGTCATTACCGAACGTTTTTCAAAGGTTGGGTCGCTTCCAGAATTGCACCATCACGACATAGCACAAGCTACCCAAGAAGCAATACGCTATTTGAAAAAAAGGAGTTCACAACTGATTTTATGGACCTGGGACATCCCAGAGAACGAGATCAAAATCCCGATCAACCTGCCACTTTACAGTTGGACTTTAGAGAATCTAATTAAAAATGGAATCGATGCCATGAAAGGGCAGGGGAGTTTAACGATCGAACTGGTGGAGCGTAAAACTGAAGTTGTGGTTTGTGTATCCGATACGGGTCAGGGCATTGCTCCAAAAAATGTAAAACGTATTTTTAATCCCGGCTTTACAACCAAACAACGCGGCTGGGGGCTGGGGCTTTCTTTGGTCCGTAGAATAATTGTTGATTATCACCAAGGAAGCGTGGCGGTTTTGAAAACAGAATTGGGCAAGGGAACTACCTTTGAAATCCGATTAAAAAAATAAAACAGTACTTATAGGTTGGCAGCAATATGCTTGGCAAGGGTTGCCATTTCTTCTGCATCGACCTGTTCTTTCTTACCAAAAGTGGCGTCTTCCATTGCATTTAAGGGAACTAAATGTACGTGTACATGCGGAACTTCAAGACCGATTACGGACATTCCAATACGTTTGCAGGGAACTGCTTTTCGAAGGCCCAAAGCTACCGTTCTCGAAAATTCCATGAGGGCGGCATAAGAAGTGGCATCCAAATCGAAAAGCTTGTCGGTCTCTTGTTTAGGGACACAAAGTGTGTGGCCTTTGGCATTGGGGTTTACATCTAAAAAAGCNANGTGGTGCTCGTCTTCCGTTATTTTNTANCAGGGGATTTCCCCAGCGATGATTTTAGAAAAAATACTGGCCATTTAATTTCTGCTGATTTTGGTGATTTCGAGTTGTATGGTTCCACTCGGGACGGTAATTTCAGCCATTTCTCCAACTTTTTTCCCCAGTAAACCTTGACCAATAGGNGAGTTTACAGAGATTTTNCCTGTTTTTAAATCCGCTTCACTTTGTGCAACCAAGGTGTAGGTCATTTTCATCCCGTTGGTTTTATTCAATAATTCAACAGTAGATAAAACCAATACTTTAGAAACATCCAATTGCGACTCGTCGATAAGGCGCGCATTGGCGTAATTTTCTTCCATACGGGCGATGCGCATTTCGAGCATGCCTTGGGCTTCTTTGGCAGCATCGTATTCAGCATTTTCACTCAAATCACCTTTGTCACGTGCCTCAGCTATGGCTTGAGAAGCTTTGGGACGTTCAATATCTTTCAACTGATCGAGCTCTTCTTTTAATTTCTTTAAACCTTCTTTGGTGTAGTAGGAAGTTTTACTCATTTTTACTTAATTTTAGCACGAATAAAAAACCCCNCCATAAGGAAGGGTTCTTCTACAAATATAAGAAATTGAGTGATTTAACCCTATTTTTAAAAAAGAAGTTCTGGAGTGCCCTTTTTACAGCCTTCCTTTTTTTGTCGTGCTCTAGTACTGACCTAGAACGGAATCCCTATTTGGCAGAATACTCCTTTCAGTTTCCAATCAACCTGAACTTACCCGAATACAACGATTTGAAGTTGGCAGGCGGATCAGTTTTGATTTCTCAATTGGGTCACAAAGGCGTTATANTTTACAATATAAATGGGAATACATTTTTGGCTTGGGAAGCNAGTTGTCCAAATCATGCGCCTAGTAGTTGTTCNCAAATCCAAGTTAGTGATTTTATAGCCGAATGTTCTTGTGAAGAATACCAATACAACCTATTAACGGGTCAACTNTTGAACCCTCCAGCGGATGCTGAGACCGTATATCCCTTGCTGTTTTATCGTGCGGAAGTACGCGGNAATTCGNTTGTAGTGTCCAATTAGTTTAGTTCTGAAGATCCAATAGAACAGCAGCTATTCCTGCTGCATCCAAACCTACTTCTTTTTGTAATTGTGCTGTTGTTCCGTGGGGAATAAACCGNTCAGGAATACCGATTCGTTTAAGGGTTTGTGTGTATCCATGCGTATTGGCCCATTCCAATACAGCGCTTCCGGCTCCACCAGCCAAGGCGCTATCTTCGACTGTTAGGACCGTAGTGTAGGTTTTGAAAATAGCATGTAAAAGCGGATCGTCTAGGGGTTTTATACTGCCTAAATCATAATGGCTAGGCGCACAACGGTCTTGTACTAATTCCAGTGCTTCCTTGACGTTATCGCTCATTGTTCCTACGCTAAGAATTGCAATCTCTTTTCCTTCTTTAAGACAAGATCCCCGATCGAGGTCGATTTCTTTAAAAGGGAGTTCCCAATTCGATAGTTTCCCATAGCCTCTGGGGTACCGTATCGCTACAGGTCCGTCAATTCCGAGTTGTAGTGTGTAAAGTGTATTTCGGAGTTGTATTTCGTTTCTTGGAGCTAAGATGCGCATATTGGGAATGGTTCTCAGCATGGCAATATCAAAAACCCCATGATGGGTAGGACCATCTTGGCCGACTAAACCGGCACGATCCAGGCAAAAAACAACCCCTAAATTTTGTAAAGCAACATCGTGTATGACTTGATCGTAGGCACGTTGTAAAAAGGTAGCGTAGATCGCACAGAAAGGAAGTAGACCAGCTGTTGCCATTCCAGCTGCTAGGGTAACCGCATGCTGTTCTGCTATTCCAACATCAAAACTTCTTTCTGGGAAAGCATCCATCATCAGCTTCATCGAACTCCCCGTCGGCATAGCCGGAGTAATTCCAATAATGGCATCGTTTTGAGCTGCCAAAGCAACTAGAGTTTTTCCAAATACATCTTGGTATTTTGTGGTTGGGCGTTCTGTTTTTGGAACAAGAATACCTGTTTTTCGATCGAACTTCCCCGGTGCGTGATAGGTGACCTGATCCAATTCTGCCTGTACGACTCCTTTCCCTTTGGTGGTGACCACGTGAATGAGTCGGGGACCTTTTTGCTTTTGAATTTTTTGAAAGGCTGCAATCAAACCGGGTAGGTCGTGACCATCAACGGGTCCGTTGTAGGGAATGTTTAGGGCTTGAAAAATATTTTCGGAGGCAGAATTTTCTTGTTTTACCTTTTCGAAATAATGTTTTAAAGCGCCAACACTGGGATCAATCCCAATGGCATTGTCGTTGAGTACAATAATCAAATTGGCTGAACTCACACCCGCATGATTCAGTGCTTCGAGGGCCATTCCGCCGGCAATAGATGCATCGCCAATCACAGCAATATGAGCGCGTGAATCATTTTTTTGTTGGTGTGCAAGCGCCATACCCAGAGCTGCCGAAATAGAGGTGGAAGCATGACCTGTTCCAAAAGCATCGTACATACTTTCTGCTCTGGTAGGAAAGCCACTGAGTCCCTGCCATTGTCTGTTGGTTGCAAATTGATCGCGTCTTCCTGTCAGGATTTTGTGTCCATAGGCCTGATGGCCTACATCCCAAATGAGTTGGTCTACTGGGGTGTTGAATACATAATGTAAAGCAATGGTTAGTTCTACAACTCCCAGACTCGCTCCTAAATGGCCTTCTTTGGTTGCAATTACATCAATGATTTCTTGACGTAATGCTCCTGCCAGGAGAAGTAAATCTTTGGGCTTGAGTTCCCGAATAGCCTCGGGATTTTTGATTTTGGATAAAACGCTTTCTTGTTTCACAAGACAAAGGTAGGCGTTAATTCAGAATTATGAATTGTGAAATGCGTACTTTTAAGCATGGAATTAGACGATGCTTACTTTATGCAAAAAGCCTACGAGCAGGCAGAATTGGCTTTCGAAATGGATGAGGTTCCTGTAGGTGCCGTTGTTGTTATTGATCAACGGATCGTAGCACGCGCTCATAACCTAACCGAACGCCTCAAAGATGTTACTGCTCATGCAGAAATGCAGGCGATTACGGCCGCAGCGCATTTTTTAAATGGGAAATATTTAAAAGGATGCACCCTATATGTAACACTTGAGCCTTGTGTTATGTGTATGGGCGCTCTCTATTGGAGCCAGTTGGATCGTGTTGTATTTGGAGCTTCAGACCCCAAACGGGGCTTTGCTTCTCAAGGGGTGCATGCACATCCCAAATCTAAAATTCAAGGGGGTGTTTTGGCGGAGGAATCTGGAGCCTTGTTGGAACGCTTTTTTAAAGCGAAACGATAAAAAAAAGCACCCCTCAGGAGTGCTTTTTTTGAACCAAAATAAAATGTTTTTTATAAGACTTGGATTTGTGCTGCCACTTTTCCTTTTTTACCTTCTTCTTCAACGTATTCTACTTTGTCGCCCTCGTTTAGACTTACTCCGTCAAGAGACGTTACATGGACAAAAATGTCTTGGCCTGTTTCATCATTGGTTATGAATCCATAACCTTTGGATGCATTAAAAAATTTTACTGTACCTGTCATACCATATGATTATATATCAACAAAGGTACAAATTTGTTTTTTATTTGGATAGTAGAATACCTTAGGAATATTGACAGTCAGTAGCTTCACTTTTTTTTACCACTCATTTTCTTCATATTTTCGTCGGTCAAAGTATAATCAGCAATGTTTTTATCTTTCCAACGGTGGTATAAAAAAAGGGGTAAATAAACAAAAGCACCAAATAAAACACCCAAGCCAATTATTTTTTCACCATCCTTGTAGTCGAGTAGTTCTTTTACATAATAACCTCTTCCAAGAATTCCTAAAAGACAGAAAAATAAAATCCGAAGTATGTATTTCATAAGAATTAATTTTTAAACGTTATGTTCTATTAAAGTGGGTCACTAACCCGAATAAGTTCTCTGCGATAAACCGAAAGCAGTTTGGATTTAGATACAAACCCGAGAAATTTTCCTTCTTTTAAGACGGGTAAATTCCATGCACTACTGTCTTGAAATTTCCGCATGATCACTTTCATATGATCCTTTTCATAATGAATTACATTGGGCGGACTGTGCATCAGCGATCGTACATAGACAGTTTCGTGTAGGGTTGAGTCGAACATGAATTCTCGAACGTCGTCCAATAAGACAATCCCCAAAAGAGCCTCCTCTTCGTTCAGAACCGGGAATAAATTTCGTTTTGATTTTGCTACCCCCTCGGTAAGCATAGTACCCAGTGTCATTGCAGGAGAAAGAATACAAAAGTTTTTTTCAATCAATTTATCCAATTGCATTAGGGTGAGTATGGTGTCGTCTTTGTCGTGGGTTAGGAGGGCATCTTTTTTTCACCAGATCGGTGGTGTATATCGTTGTAGGCACAAAGTATTTGGAGATGGCAAAAGCCAAAGAGGCCGTAATCATGAGTGGGAGAAACAAGGTATAACCACCCGTTAGTTCTGCAATCAAGAAAATTGCTGTAAGGGGGGCATGTAAAATACCTGCAATCATCCCGGCCATTCCAACTAAGGTAAAATTACTTACCGAAATGGGTATGCTTGTAATCCCAAGGGCATTGATTATTTTGGCAAAAACATGTCCGAGGGCACTACCCATAAACAACGAAGGAGCAAAGACACCACCTTTTCCTCCTGCGCCAAAGGTTAAACTAGTTGCGATTACCTTGAAGAAAACAAGCCCAAGAAGCAAGAAAATAACAGTCCAAGTTTGATCAAAATCTTTGATGAATACAGAAGTGCCGATGGCCGCTAGATAGTCCTCTCTCAATAAATTATTGATGGTTTCAAAACCTTCTCCATACAAGGGCGGAATAAGAACGATGAGAATACTGAGGCAAACCCCTCCTAAAATCACCCGCTGATATCCCTTTAGTTGAACTTCGAAAAAACGTTCAATCCACAGATACATCTTTGTAAAATAAACAGAACCTAATCCAGCGATTATCCCAAAGATCATATAATATCCCAAATGATTTAAATTGAATACATCTTTCAATTCAAAAGGGAGTAACTGTGTAGATCCGAAAAAAAAGTAAGTTGTGAGTAATGCCGAAATGGAAGCGAATAAAAGAGGAAGTAAAGATGCCAAGGTCAGATCCAAACTAAAAACTTCGATGGCAAAAATGATGGCGGCTATCGGAGCTTTGAAAATAGCAGACATGGCACCAGCGGCTGCACAGCCGATGAGTAAGCTGCGGGTAGCCTGATTTAAATGCAACAGCCGTGATAAATTAGAAGCGATACTTGCACCTCCAGATACCGTTGGCCCTTCGAGACCGGCAGAGCCTCCAAATCCTATGGTTATTGGAGCTGTAAAAACAGAAGCAAACATTTGATAAGCAGGCATAATACCTTTCCGTTTTGAAAGGGCATAAAGCACGGAGGGAATCCCGTGATTTACCGGTTTTTTGATGCCGTATCGGATGATTGCCAAAGTTAGCAGGATCCCGAGAATAGGAAAAATAAAGTAAAAAAGAGATTGGTATTCTATGTTTACATTGGTAATCTGTTGTTGAAAAAAATAGGTGGTATTTTTTATTACAGCAGCCAAAAGCCCCGATAAAACACCAACAACAATGCTTACGAAATGTATAAATTGTTTGTTTGGGATGTGTTTAATCCTCCAAATCAGGAACTTTTTTAAGGTTAAATTCCCTTGCAGTTGCATCACTCTGTTGCTTTAATGGTAAGATTCAACTCGTCTAATTGTGTTTCGGCAATTGAAGCAGGGGCGTCGATCATCAAATCACGACCGCTGTTATTTTTTGGGAATGCAATAAAATCTCGAATGGTTTCTTGTCCGCCTAAGAGGGCAACCAAACGATCCAGTCCAAGTGCAATGCCACCGTGCGGAGGGGCACCATACTGGAATGCCTCCATTAAAAATCCGAATTGAGCCTGTGCTTCTTCCTTAGTAAATCCGAGTAAATCGAACATGGTTTCTTGAACTGCAGCATCGTGAATTCGGATGGATCCTCCTCCAATTTCATTTCCGTTAAGAACCAAATCATAGGCGTTAGCGTTGACAGCTGCTGGATCGGTTGCCAAGAGTTCCATATGTTCGGGTTTTGGAGCTGTAAAAGGATGGTGCATGGCGTGGAAGCGTTTGCTTTCTTCGTCCCATTCTAAAAGGGGAAAGTCTACTACCCATAGGGGAGCAAAAACCTCTGGATCACGAAGATCCAACTGCTCTGCCAATTCCATACGTAAAGCAGAAAGTTGTGTTCGTGTTTTATGGGCATCTCCACCCATTACGAGGATCAAGTCTCCAGCTTTTGCTTGCGTACTAGAAGCCCATGCTTGCAGATCTTCTTGTGAATAAAATTTATCTACAGAGGATTTGAAACTTCCGTCTTCATTACATTTAACCCAGATCAATCCGTTGGCACCAATCTGAGGTCTTTTGACCCAATCGATCAAGGCATCGATTTGTTTTCGGGTATAGCTTGCAGCTCCTGGCACTGCTATTCCAACAATCAGTTCTTGTTGGTCAAAAACAGGAAAGCCTTTGCCTTTGGCAAGCTCGTTGAGTTCGGCAAACTCCATTCCAAAACGAATGTCGGGCTTGTCGTTTCCGTATTTTTGCATCGCCTCTGCATAGGTCATTCTTGGGAAATCGGATACTTCGACACCTTTAATTTCTTTTAAAAGGTGTATGAGTAGGCCCTCAAAACGAGCGAGAATATCGTCTTGTTCTACGAAGGTCATTTCGCAATCAATTTGAGTAAATTCGGGTTGTCTATCGGCACGTAAATCTTCGTCTCGGAAACATTTAACAATCTGAAAATACTGGTCCATTCCGCCAACCATCAGCAGTTGCTTGAAGGTTTGTGGCGACTGAGGTAAGGCGTAAAATTCTCCTGAATTCATTCGAGAGGGTACTACAAAATCACGTGCACCTTCTGGCGTAGACTTAATCAAGTAGGGAGTCTCAACGTCTATAAAATTATAGGAGGATAAGTAGTTGCGAATTGCTAAACTTACCTTAGAACGAAAAATTAAATTTTCACGAACAGGCTTTCTTCGGATATCGAGGTAGCGGTATTGCATGCGCAATTCTTCGCCACCATCGGTTTCATTTTCAATAGTGAAAGGAGGTGTTTTCGAAGCATTTAAAATGGTGAAAGATTCTGCTAGAATTTCAATTGCACCCGTTGGTATATTCGAGTTTTTTGATTCGCGCTCAATGACCGTTCCTTCAACTTGAATCACAAATTCGCGGCCCAGATTTTGCGCCATTTCCAATGTTTTTTTATCGGTACGCTCTTCGTCAAAAATAATTTGAGTGATGCCGTAACGATCCCGTAAATCGACCCATATCATAAAGCCTTTGTTACGAGTTTTTTGTACCCATCCGGCTAGGGTCACTTTATTTCCAAGGTGTGTGAGGTTTAATTCCCCACAGTTATTTGTTCTTAGCATAGTTTCAAAATTCTTCGCAAAGATATTAAGTTCAATCTTCTTTAGGAGTTTCGAAAGGCTTTAATCTTTAATTTTAATCGGTACACCAAGTAAAAACTAGCTGGAACGATTACCAAAGTCAAGAAAGTCGCGAACGTTAATCCGAAAATCACGGTCCAAGCCAGTGGTCCCCAGAAAATCACATTGTCTCCTCCAATATAAATGTTGGGATCCCAGTTGGTCACCAAAGAAGAAAAATCAATGTTGAGACCAGTTGCCAGTGGGATAAGCCCTAAAATGGTTGTTATTGCCGTTAGTAGCACAGGTCGCAAACGTGCAGTTCCACCTAAAACAATAGCTTCTCTAGCTTCAATACGTGGAAGCATCTCTTCAAACGAAATACCCAATTCTTCTTTTTTTCGTGCAATGAGCAGTTGGGTATAATCGATCAGAACCACCCCATTGTTTACCACAATTCCAGAAAGGGAGATAATTCCCATCATCGTCATCATGATTACAAAAGGCATTCCGAATAAACTGATTCCATAAAGTACACCTGTAAAACTTAAGAAAATAGAAAGTAGGATGATGAGTGGATTGGANATGGAATTGAATTGAAGTACCAGTAAGAATACGATAAGCCCTAAAGCAGTTGCTAAAGCACCCAATAAGAAATTCATATTGGCTTCTTGTTCTGCAACTTCTCCAGTAAACTCATAATCTACACCAGAAGGGATGCCGTCGAAACCGATCATGCTTTCTTTTACGTGGTCGACAACTTCATTTGCATTGTAGCCGGCTAAAACAGCCGAATAGACTGTGACAACACGTCGAAGTTCCTTGTGCTTGATGGCACTAAAGGAAACAGAATTATCCAAATCGACAATTGCACTGATCGGAATTTCTTTGATTTTTCCACTGGCCTGATCTCGAAACACAATGTATTGATCTAAAAGCGAAGCAGTACTGAGTCTGTCTTTTTCATCAAAGCGAACGTTGATGTCATAGTCTTCACCATCCTTCTTAAAAACGCCTGCTTTTTCACCAAAGAGCGAACGTCTCAGTTGTTGGCCAATTTGACCCCCAGCGACTCCAAGACCCCCAGCTTTTTTACGATCGATATTGACCGCTAGACCGGGCTTACTTTTATTCACATCGATCTTGATTTCTTCTACTCCCAGGATATTTTCTTTTCCTAAATAGGATTTCAAGCGTTCAGCAATTGCAATTAATTCGTCGTAATCTTCTCCCTTAAGTTCAATGTTTACAGGATAACCTACCGGAGGTCCCGCTGCTTCTTTTTCAACCGAAATTGAAAAACCTGCATACTTATCTTGAAGTTTTGCTTGAATTTCTTTTCTCAGATCTTCACTCGAAAGTCCTCTTCTGAGTTTGAATTCCGACATGGTAAGGGTGACTTTTGCCTTGTGGGGCATGTCTTGGTCTCCCCCTTTATCGGTTTCAGGATTTTGAGCTCCAGCTCCAACCATAGACACGTTGGAGTCAATCATAAAGCTAGAATCGCCGTCTGTGTATTTTTCCTGAGAGATGACTTCCTGAATTTCAGCTTCAATAAGTTTTGCAGTAGCATTGGTTTTGTCGATGGAGGTACCTTCTGGATATTCCATATAAACAAAGATTTGCTGCGGCTGATTTTCAGGGAAAAACTCAACCTTTGGCGAAGCTAATCCGAGAATAATAAAGGAAGAAAAAAGTAACCCAATTGTTGAAAACAAAAAGACATAGGGCATGCGTCCTGTCAAAGCAAAACGCAATACTTTGGTGTATCTTTTCTCTAAATTTACAAGGACAACGTTCTGAAAATAAACAGCCCATTTTTTAATGAAAAATTTATAGGCCCAAAATAAAATAGTTGTAAAAAGCATTAGGGTTCCTAAACCTCGAACGGTTCCTGTATTGAACACCAACAGAAGTCCTAAGCCACCTAGAACAAAGGTTAAACGCCAAAGGCTTTTTTGACTAATCTCACGATCTTCTATTTCCATGAATTTTGAAACCAACATGGAATTAAAAAATATGGCAACAATTAGCGAAGATCCCAGAACAATGGAAAGGGTAATGGGAAAGTAAATCATGAACTTTCCAATGGTACCTGGCCAAAAGCCAAGGGGTATAAAAGCCGCAATGGTTGTTGCTGTAGAGATGATGATGGGGTATGCAATTTCACCAACCCCTTTTTTCGCAGCTTCGATTGCAGTAAAGCCTTCTTTTTCCATTAATCGGTAAGCGTTTTCGACTACCACAATTCCGTTGTCTACCAGCATTCCAAGCCCCATAATAAGACCAAAAAGAACCATGGTGTTGATGGTTTGACCCAAGAAACCTAAGATCATAAAGGACATGAACATGGACATTGGAATTGCAAAACCAACAAAGAGTGCATTTCGGAAGCCTAAGAAAAACATTAGAACAGTGATTACCAGAATCACCCCAAAAATGATGTTGTTGGCCAAATCACTAACAATGTTTTTTGTGGTATTGGATTGGTCGTTTGAAATGTCAACCTTGATGGTGCTTGGAAAATCATTTGCAATAACTTCCTCGACTATGACTCTAATTTTTTCTACCGATAGAATCAAATTTTTTCCACTTCGTTTTTTAACGTCAAGAACCAAAGCCGACTTTCCATCCAAACGGGCATAGGAGTTTTTTTCTTTTTCTTTAAAAGTAACGGTAGCTACATCGCCTAAAAAAAGAACACCGTTTTGCGTTTTAATCACAAAATTCTCAAGTTCTTCTGGGCTTTCGATTTCTCCTAGCACACGGATGTTTCTGCGTAAACCATCCCCTTCAATATTCCCAGCAGAAACGGTACTGTTCCCTCGGGCTATGGCATTGATTACATCGTCGAAAGATACCGTTGCAGCATTCATTTTCATGAGGTCGAGCGAAACCTCTACCTCAAAGTCTTGAACTCCACGAAGAGCAACTTCTTTGATTTCGGACATCTGTTCGATTTTATCTTGAAGCAATTCACCATAAAATTTCATTTCCTTAATGGGTAAATCTCCACTGAGACCAATGTTGAGAATAGGAACCTCTTCAGACAAACTAAACTCAAAAGCAGTCGGTTCTACTTTGGCATTGTTAAAGGTAGGCCAATCGGCGCTTGAAGTAACCGCATCAATTTTATCCTTTACTTTTATTTTCGCATTTTCTTTGGTTATGTTTTCATCAAATTCAACGGTAATCAAAGAAAAATTCTCCAAGGAAGTCGAGGTGATTTTAACCAGGTTGGGAACGCCTTTTAACTCTTCTTCTAAAGGGTCGGTAATGAGCCGCTCCATATCTTCGGCTGTATTTCCTGGGAAAACAGAACTGATGAACACCTCGTTGGTATTGATCTCTGGATAATTTTCACGGGGCATACTCAAATAAGACGATACGCCTAGTAAAAAGAATAAGGCGATAATCACATAGATGACCGTACTGTGGTCTATGGCCCAAGAGGAGAGGGAGAATTCTTTTAAGTCGGATGATTTTTTCATGGATCTGTTGTGTTTGGGTCCTAGATGTTTTTAACTAATTGTTGGTCTTTAACCAATCGAATTCCATCTTCAACGATGCGATCTCCAGCTTGAAGGCCACTCAGAATTTCAACTTTATTATTTGAAGATTTTCCTAATTTGACAAAGGTTTTTTCAACTCTGTAGGTGTTTTGAGCTGCATCTTCTTCAACAAGCTTATAAACGTAGCTCGCTCCTGCTTGATTTTCTAAAATATTTTTGATCGATACAAGAACCGCCTTAGGATTGTTGTAGTCGTTGACTTCAATTAGTGCGGTCATGTTCGGTTTTAGCATCTGTTCTTTATTGTCTAAAGAAATTTCAACTCGAAAAGAGCGGTTGTTTGGGTTGATGAAATTTCCAACAACACTGACACGCTCTTCATATTGCGTTCCTAAAACAGGAACGGATACTACAGCACTGGTGTTGGTGTGGATGTTTGGAAGGTGAATTTCTGGAATTTCTGCTGCAACCTTCATCTGATCTAAATTGATGATTCTGATGATCGGGGTCATCCCGGGAGCAAGATTACTGCCTCGATCGGCAACAATATGATCGATGACACCGTCAAAGGGTGCTGTAATTTTTGTTTTTGCAACCTGATCCTTCATCTGAGAAACACTTTTTTCGATGCTGAGGTAATTGGTTTTCGCTTGTAAAAATTGAATTTCAGAGCCAATTTTTTGTTTCCAAAGACGTTGCTGTCTCTCGAAGGTAGTTTTGGCGAGTTTCAGCTGAAGTTTCAGTTGCTCTAGTTGATCTCGTAACCCACCATCCGAAATTTCAGCAAGGAGTGTACCTTGGGTTACTTTTTGCCCCTCGCTTACATGAATTTTTTTGAGTAAGCCTGGAATTTCAGGATAAATCAGAATATTCTTGTCTGTTTCAATTGAACCTTGGAACGAAACCGAATGTTGGTAAAATTCTTCCTTTAATTCGACAGACCCAACAAGAACAAATTTCTGAGTTTTATCTTTTGACTGTAAAGATGCATTGAGTTGTTCCAACTCTTTTTCAAGCTGGTTGATGGTTTTTACATGTGCTGTTTTTTGCAGTTGGATTTCTTCAAGAGTTCCCGTTGCGATAATCTCGGAAACATTTTTCTTGTCGGAAGATCCACACTGGATAAAGCTTACAAGGCTGAGGAGTGCAATGAATTTTTTCATGATATGTTTTATTGAGGATTGTTGTTTATGATGATGTCAAGTGCTGTTTTTTGGGAAACAACTGCTTGCATGGATTGGATATAACTTTGTTGAATGGTGTAGAGTTGTATTTGTGCTTGGCGCAGTTCAAAACTACTGGCCAAACCTTCGAAAAATTTGGTTTTATTTTTTTGTTCAATACGTTCAGCAAGATCCAGTTGATCTTTGGTGTTGAAGTGTTTTTTAATGGCTAATCGGTAATTGTTTTTAGCCTGCTCATATTCATAGTATACCTTACTTCGTGCTTCGTCAAAAGCAGTTTTTGCTTGTTCTAAGGTAATTTTAGCTTTTTGGGCACTTGCGGTTCGTCCAAATGAACTGAAAATGGGAATCTTGACCCGCACGCCAAAGGCAGCAGAACCAAACCATTTTTGATCTTTATCCGTAAAGCCAAAACGGTCGTTATTTCCCATATAAGCACCATTTACAAAAGCCGTAAGACTTGGAAGTGATTTCGCTTTTTCGAGACGATAAAAGAGCTCTTCTGTGATGATTTGTTTTTCTGCGATACGCAAATCAATGTTGTTAGCATAGCCCGGATCTTCTTCTTCCATGATGAGGTTTTTGAGAACCAAAGCTTCGAGTTTATCGGTTAGCTCCAATGGACTATCCAGCGAGATGCCCAACAATAGTTTTACCACACTATGAGACAATTCTGCCATATTCTTGGCGTAATCCAATTGGTTGTTTAGCGAGGTAAGGGTAAGCTGCAATTGTTCTACACTTTCTTCTTCTTCAAAACCAGAGCCAAAAAGCTGAGACACTTCTTCCACATTCTTAGTAAGCGTACTGATATTATCTTCTAAAATCATAACATTAGCTCGAGCTGCAATTGCACCGAGGTAGGCATCGACGATGATCCGTTGAATCTCCAGTTGTGTTTTTTCTTGTGCGTTATCCGCAAGGGCCAAAAAGTGTTTGATTCCCTGAACCCCGACAACATAGGTTCCGTCGAATAAGAGTTGTTTTAATTCGATCATACCCATGGCGGTTTGCTCTGTCCCAAAAGTAATCTCAGAAAATTCTCCAGCTGGACCTCCAAAAAATTCTGCAGGGATCAACGACACGGGTTGCTCTATATTATTTTGGTAGTTTAGATTGGCTGTTATTTGTGGGAATCCTATCGATAGTGTTTCCCATTTTTGTTTTTGGGCTTTTTTGAGTTCCATATCGGCTCTTTGCATGGTGCGGTTGTGGATCATTCCCCACTCAATCGCTTCGTCTAACGAGACAGCTGTAGGTAGCGTCTTGTGCAATTAGCCCGTTGATATTCCAACTCAGAAACAGGAAGAAAAGTATTTTTTTCATAATAATATTAGGTAGTTGATTTGAAGAGGTTTAATGATTTCATTCCCTTGGGCGTTACAATGGCTCTTAGGTGATAGTCTAAATAATTTTCGAAAAGGTGCTCTATTTTAAATTGCTCAATGGGGAATATTTCGATGTCCCGTATGCCTCGCATTCCGTTTAAATACAAGCGAGAAACAAATTCAACATCAATTTCGGTTCGGAACAAGCCCGAGTCGATTCCATTTTGGAGACTGTTTTTAACCATTTTGCCCAAATATTGATATTCTTTAGCTTTGAGGTCTTCGTATATTTTTGGATAATATTTTTGCAGCTGATAGTTTGGGGAAGTTTTTTCACTCCCCAAATACTTCATGGCCTCCATCTTTACGCAATGGAGCTCTTCTATTGGATTGGAAGTACCTTCTTTTATCTTGATGATGTCGCAGGTAACCTTTTCAAAAATGGAGGAAGCAACTTCTTTGACCAGTTGATGCTTGTTTTCAAAATGAATGTATAAGGTCTTCTTTGAAATTCCTAAAGAAACCGCAAGGTCGTCCATGGTTACGCTTTTGAACCCTAACTGAAGAAAAAGCTTAGTTGCTTTTTCGATGATGGTACTTTTCATTTTTTCGAATTGATAAATTCGATGCAAATATAACGATGGAAACTATAAAAACCAAAAAAGTTTCCAAAGTATTTTGTTTCGTAAAAGAAAGCAATAAAAAAGGTTATTTTTGTAAAAAAAAAGAACTGTGCTTACACAATATCAAACGGCTTTTTTAAGCTATATGAAGGAGCAACTTCCTGAAAATTCCCCTGCAAGTTTATATGAACCAGCATCTTATATCATGCAATTGGGTGGAAAACGAATTCGCCCTGTCTTAGCTTTATTGGCTGCAGATGCCGTTGGGGGTTCCTTCAAAAACGCCCTTCCAGCAGCTTTAGCAGTTGAGGTTTTTCATAATTTCAGCTTAGTACATGATGATATTATGGACGATGCACCCTTAAGAAGAGGTCAGGCAACGGTTCATGAAAAATGGGATGCCAATACTGGAATTCTGTCGGGAGATGTAATGTTGATATGGGCTTATGAGTGTTTGAATATTTATCCGGGAACCTTGTTTAAGGAGCTAACCTCCTTATTCAGTGCAACCGCTCGAAAGGTATGCGAAGGGCAACAATACGACATGGATTTTCCTAATCAAAAGCTAGTTACTCAGCAAGAGTATATGCAAATGATTGCCTATAAAACTGCCGTACTCTTGGGTTGTTCTTTACAAATGGGCGCCTTAGTAGGTGGAGCTTCTAAAGAAACGAGTCTGCCTTTTTATAATTTTGGAATTGAATTGGGGTTAGCTTTTCAATTGCAAGACGATTATTTAGACGCTTTTGGAGATCCTGAAACCTTTGGAAAACAAATTGGAGGTGATATCATTGAAAATAAAAAAACCCTACTGTATCTTTTGGCTTTGGAATTGGGTAGCCCAGAAGATGCTGCTGCTTTGGAGCGNCTTTTTGAAACAAATCCAACAGATCCAACTCAGAAAATTGCTCAAGTGAAAGAGCTGTTTACAACCTCTGGTGCNGTAGAACAGATTCAGCAGCNAATGAAAGCGTATACTNAAAANGCTTTGAAAGAAGTAGATCAATTCCCTGTTGAAGAAGAAAAGAAAGAAATTTTNAAGGCTTTTGCGCTGCAGTTGATGGACCGAAAGTTATAGCTAGAATATTCGCTTCCAAAGGGCTTTAATGAAAAGACCCACAGGAAANCTCCGCATAATTTTAATTTCTTCCNAGAAGCTGGTTTGTTCATCTAAGAATTTAAAAATACGTTCCGGTTTATTTTTTTTAAACATCAATGAGAAAAGCATATGCCCTTTTTCGTTGTGTTTGCTTAGAACATCCAGAAATAAAAGGTCGTAAAACCAAAATCGATTCCGTTGTTCCATATTGTTTAAATCCTGACCAGTCTTTAGGAAGTTAATTACTTCTTTGGTTTTGCGCATTGATTTTTGAAAGGTAAAACCCGTACTCGCCTTGGTCCATCCTCCAGCAGTTCCNATGTGCATCACATTGGGGGAATTGNNTTTCCAAAACGGATAGGCTGTCATCGGAATACNCCCTTGCTCTCGATCTTCAATCGAAAATTCACCAGCATTTTTTTGATTCAAGTAGTCCGTTATGGCAGCTTCATATTCCTCATCTTTTAAAAGATCGGCCGAGAATAAAGTATATTCTACCAATGCTTCATGCGCAGAAAAAGGAAGTACATATATGAAGCGAGTATTGCCTTTTTGAGGCAAGTCGAAGTCCATGAACTGAATGGTTTTCGGATCGAAAATGGGGTGTTCAGTTTTTACAAACCAACCAATAAAGTGTTGGTGTAATACTGGAAATTTCTTTTTATGCTCTAAATGTCGTCTTGTAGGAATGCTAGAAAAAACTTTTTGCCCTCGGAATTGTCTTTTTGTTCCCGAGACGCTGACATGGTTTTTTTGATCCTCGATGGAGCTTACTTCCTCTTCTAGGATTGTGATATTGGGTTTTGAAGCAAGTTCCGATTGGATTTTTTTATAGAAATCAATACCGCGTATCATTTTGTATTGAAAGGGGTCAAGGGCTATTTCTTTTGAAAAATTGGAAGCTTTAAATTCGGCAACATCCCATTGATTGTATAGGAGTGAATCCCAAACGGAGCCTTTTGCTTCCCAAAAACACCAGGTGCGATCGTTGCTGTTTTTTGATTCTTTTTCAATAATTAAGATTTTCTTATCGTAAAAGTAGGAGTCAGAACAGAGCGCCA
>JGI20154J14316_10001749_pt1 | contig 18945 bp, 15 predicted proteins | sample COG_04_FD_14316 | JGI IMG/M metagenome (IMG submission 14316) | reverse complement strand
ACCTTTTTTACCTACAACAATTTTACCATAAGTATTAGGATCCAATTTTTCTCTATATAATTTTTCTTCAGTTTTATTAGCAACAAATACATGAATTTTATTTTTAGGAACACCACCTCTTTTTAAAGTAGGTAATGTTTTTTTAGTAACTTCATCATATCTTTTGTAAGTAGGAATGGCAACAACATAATCACTCATTATATAATATAAAAATATTTAAATTATTTAAGAATTTATATAATTATTTAAGAACTTTTAACAATATTTTCAAGAATTTTAATTTTAGATTTTAAAGAATCTATTTCTCTATTTTGTAGCATAATTTTTTTTCTAAGTTCTCTATATTTATTATCATTAAATGTTGTAACTTCTTCATTATTTAAAGGTTTATTNTTAATTTTATTCATAATATTATCAATATCTTCACATTCTATTTTATATAATTGATTTTCCATATTATATATATAAAATATATAAATATATTGAATATAACAAATGAACAATGTTTATAATAGAACATTTATAGCATCATCAGAGATATTTTCAGGTTTTAAAATAAATATAGATATTAGAACAATAAATAATTTACAAGATATAGTAGATATATTTTTAATAAAATTAAAAAAAGTATTAGAATTAAATAATTTTGAAGTATTATTAGATAAATTAAAATATGGAAATTCATGGCATATACATACTCATACATTAGAACAAATATTAATAGGGGATTCTAATAGTGTTTATTATGTATGTAATCATTGTAAATAATTCTATTCACAGAATAAATTTGAAATATTTATTTATATTTATTCATAATTCAATAGTTTACTTGCTTTAGCGAACGAACTAACGATATAAATACTTGAACGTTTATACATTTGCGTGGAAAATATGTATCCAACACTCTTGTTGTTGATCTCACAGTACTATGGAGCAGTTCTACCAGTGGAGCTGGTCAAGCGACTGATTCTGATGTCGCGTCCGGTTCTTCCATTCAAGGAAGACCTTATTAGTACTAGATTTAGTAGGGTGTGGGACAAGAGGTTGAGACGCACGTATGACCCGACTGGCGTGGGATTTGCCCCATTGGCGAGGATCTACTCGATGGAACGAGCAATCCAGAAAGCTGTTCTGGAGATGGGTCTACCGTGTCGCCCTATGTCTTGGGAAGGGGAGCGAATGACTGCTGAAGAAGCAATTGCTGTACCGAGGAGATCCGCACTACTAGAGAATGCAAGATGACACGCACGCAGCGAGACTCACAGGTTTCTTCTGATTTGAAAGTTCTCACAATAGAATATATGAGAAAATTGGTTGAAATTCCTCGATTTGTCCATATGAGGAATCTTATAAATTTTGATGGGGTATGGGTAAAGTGTCGGCGAACATTCCATCCGGCGGCTGGAACAAAAACTAGGAGTTACTATCTTGTGGAGAAGTTTGTAGTGATATGTGATACATCTGAATGGGAAAACATGTATCCAAATTTATATGGACAAGATGGATGGTGTTGGGATCCGAATGAAGATGAATAAAATCAAAAACAAAAAAAACAATATAAAATTAAAAGACAAAAAATATTTTTTTTAAAAATATTAATATATATAATGAGTGTAGAGTATTATTTGGTAAAAAAAGAAAATATTTAAAAAAAAGAATATATATAATATAAATATATAATGCAAATCTTTATTAAAACTCTAACAGGAAAAACAATTACACTTGAAGTAGAAGCTTCCGATACAATTGAAAATGTAAAGGCACAAGTTCAAGATAAAGAAGGAATTCCACCCGATCAACAAAGACTTATTTTCGCAGGAAAGCAACTAGAAGATGGTCGAACTCTTGCTGATTATAACATTCAGAAAGAATCAACTCTTCATCTAGTTCTTCGCTTGCGATAAATTTGTAAATAATTCTAATAGTTGATATATATCTGGTCTTTTTTTATATTTTAAATCAATACATTTTCTAAGAACTTTTTCTAGTTCTGGATTTTCACCTTTTATAATTCGTAATGATTTTAATACTTCATTACGAACTATGTTAAAATCATCAATATTCTTCTTAAATATATGTCCGGTCCACAATTCTATTAAAGTTACACCGATAGAATATATATCTGATTTGTGATTTAATATTCCTTCTTCTTGTTCGGGTGCATAAAAACCAGTAGTTCCAACTATGTGGGATGTTTTATCTGTTTTTGGTTTATATTTACATGTTCCATAATCTATAATTTTTACATATAAATTTTCACCATCATCATGAATCACAAGATTATGAGGTTTTAAATCAGCATGAATAATACCTAAATTATACATAGATTTAACAGCTTTTAATACGGATATGGCAATACTGACTTTAACTTCTTCATTCATTGTGTAATTCCATACGGTTTTACCAATATGCATATTATAGTTACTCCGTGATATTTCACCTGTTTCTCTACCATTATTAATAGTAATTACTGCGTATTTATCTTTATTAATGTAGTGATGTAAACTACCAGAATTAACATAATCCATTATAAGATAATAAGTAGTTTTATCTTCATTGTAAGAGTAACCATATATTTTCAACATTCTTTCTGAATAAGCTTTTGATCCAATATATAATTCGTTAATAAAATTAGTATCTAAATCACCATCTTCATCAATAATATATTCTTTTATGGCGACTATATTCTTTTTATATTTTCCTTTATAAACTGCTAAATTAGATCTATCAATTTCATCCTCAATAATAAGTTTATTGAAGTCAATGTACTTGTAATCAGACAATTTGTCCATAGTTTCATAAAAAAAATTTTTTTTAAATGTTTCAAATTTATTATTAATATTAAGACTACTTAAAACTCACGTACAACCTTTGCTAGAAACTCTTCGGGTGTGTGTGTGACACGACTTTCTCCTCTCATAATACCTACTAGGACATAGCCCGCGAACAAATCGTAGACCGGATTGAAACATTCTGTGAGAGACTCTACATTTTTCTTAAAGAACTCCCAAGCAGGTAGAATATCCTTGGGAATCGAATCCACATCAAAATCGGACGTGTGCACAAGACCACTTTGGAAGATGTCTACCGGTTCACGAAGAGCTTCCTCATCACCAGAGATAGCTTGTAGAATAATGTTCATATCAGTAAGACACTTGATAGAACCGTCGCGGTCCTTCAATGTGACACCATTCTTGACTAGGGTGTCGCAGTAATTCACAGCGGCTGACTCACAACTCTTGACATTGAGACAATGTCCTGTATCATTGATAAGTTGTTCCATTCCGCGGAGATCAGATACATTCACACCGAGAAGAGATTGAGCCATAAGCATTACGGATTTGTAGTTAGCTCCGCGTCCGGCGGCCGGATTAACGAGGCCTTCTGCGAACTTATTCGCCGGATGCGTAGGAGACATGCGACCATATGCAAGCATAAATGCTGTGAACACAATGTTGTCGCTGAATGCGCCTGTGAACTTTGAGACGAGTGCGTCATTAAATCGCATTTTTGCCATATGCTCGGAAGGGATATCAACGAGCTTACCTTGTGCGTGAAAGCGGTCAAGAATAGCCTGAGCACCTACCTTATTGAAGGATTCGCGTGCACCTTCTGGAGTGATGTAGTCGCCCGCAAAGACATATTTCTGATTGACAGAAAGATTGCTTCCAGTATATCCGCCCATGGGAGCGATTTGGAGAACATAGTCACACGACACACTTTCGAGTGCGGCGTAATCTGAGATAGTGAGATAAGACACGCTGGCGGTCATGTCCTTAATGATAATGTGTTCATATTCGCGGATCCACGCTGCGATAGCGTCGGCGGCAGTGACACCATCAGCTCCCGTGAAAACGAAAGTGATATCAAGATATGATGGATGGTTAGCAGCGGAAAGCTGACTAAGATAAGTCATCAAAAGAGCATCGTCGGTATCCTTGACACCGAAGTCAGTGAAAACGTGGATGATCGGAGATGCCATGATATATTTGTTGCGATACGAGTTTTGCGATACGAGTTATTTGCGATACGAGTTCTGCGATATAAAGCAGAGATTTCTTTGTTATACAATCAAGAACAAACAAAATCAAATTTATTTAAGATCAAATTAGTCTTCTTTACTTGGTAGAACAGAATCATCACACTCTGAACCTTCATCATCATCATCAGAATCAGAACCAACTAAATGATATAATACTCTATCTTTATTAGAATCATCATTAGGAGAATACATATAAGTTAAATCAACTATGATATCTTTTAGTAAATCTCTGTCAAGGGTAAATAAGAAATTTTCTTTTACCATATTCATATATGTTTCAATCATACTATCAATATCGGTAATTTTGATATCGTTATCTTTAATATATTTTGGTAAGATAGTGTGAATATTATCAGCATTAACTTGAACAATTTCCATTTATACATACATATATTTTATTTTATTAATATTTAAACTAATTATAATATTTATTACAACTATTTGATACATTATAAGGAGGTATTAATTTTCTTCTTTTATAAATACTGTTCATACAAATTCCATATTTATTTTTATATATTTGTGATTTCTTTGAATATTTTTTCTTTAATGTTTTAATACATTTACAATATTTTTTATTTAATTCTTTTTCTAAAATTTTATTATCTTTTTTTGATATTTTTTTTGTTTGTTTTTTTTCAATAAGTAATTTATATTTATCTTTACTTAATTTACTTTTTAATAAATATTTTTTTTTAGATTGTTTTTTAGGCATTATAATATATTATATATAATATATGAATATAATATTAATAATTATATTAATTAATATAATATTAATAGTGTCATTAAAATATAGTATTTATTTGGCACTATTCTTTTTAATAATGTTGAGTGTGTATATGATTAAATTTTATTATAATATAGATAATGTGTTAGAAGGATATACAAATAAAAGTAATTTTGAAGAAGAATATAGGAGAAATTTTTTTAAATTATTAAACAAAAATGTTAAAACAGAGTTGAATGAGAATATATTATTTAATAGTATTATGGGTAATTTTAAAGAATTAATGAAATTATTAAATGTAAGAGATGATGTAGTTCCAGTAAATCAGATGTGTAAAGGAGAATTTAGTGATTGGAAAAAGTGTTCAAAGACATGTGGGCGAGGAAAGAAGACAAGGCGATTTAATGAATTACAAAAAGCAGGTAAGACAGGTATAAAATGTATATATGAAAATGGGCAAGAACAATCCGAAGAATGTTTTGAAAGAATATGTAATGATGGTGACAATTGTGAGGATGATATTGATTGTTTAAGTGGGTATTGTGATAGAGATAGAAAAACGTGTTCATATAGAAATATGTGTTCAATAAGTCAGACTCAAAATTGTAATTTTCAAGAATGTAAGGCATTAAATGATGAATTTGGAGAATATTCATATAATTTAGAAAAAAATAAATGTGAAAATATTAGAAAAAACGGTTATTTAGTGAAAGATGCCATTGGTGTTGGTGAAACAAGAGACATATTTAAAGAATTAAATAATTTCATAGAAGATTATAATATTAAATATTCTGAAGAACAGATGAACTCAGCGAAGGTATCATTATGTCGAAATTTAGATTTATCAAAAGGTGTTACTAAATGTAGCAAATATAATAAAGAAGAACAAAATTGTAATCAATCATGGCAATATAGTCCTAGTGGATCATTTTCAGATGAAATAAACAATATTAATAATAACAAAGTAATTCCATGTTTTTATGATATATATAATAAACAATGTCTTCCAAAAAAAGAAGGAGATAAATTTACTAGATGTAAAAACTTACTTGTATGTAATGCTTCTAAATCGATAAATTCAGGAGATACTTGTAGTGCTTTAACACAAGATGTAAATTCTGTACCTATTTTTAATGACAAATATAAACAACCATCTTCACCTGGTTTCGGTCCTGGATCAGGGTCTTTTACAGGATGTCTGGTTAATAATAAAGATAATTCACCTGGTATGTGTGGAGCTTTATCAGTAAATTGTAGACCAGGTAATTATTCTAGATTTGGAGACGGTGATGAACCATGTAGTCCATTTACTGCTTCAATTCCGGGCGCATATAAAACTTCACCAGGAACAAGTAAATATAATGCATCATTTGCATGTGCGGCGGAATATTTCTGGCCGGGAACAGGACTACCACCAAAAGATGAATATGGTAATTATTTACCTGTTGGGTGTATGCCGTGTATTAATAATAATGCATCCGGTTTACCAACATGTTCTCTTTACAGTCCCACAAAAAAAGCTCTCAGTCCAAGTATAGCTTTAGAACAAATTCAAAAGTGGTGTAATATCAGTATACCTAATAAAGCTGTTAGTGGTCTATCAGGTCCGTACCAGCCGTTAAAAAAAGGATCCGGTTTCATGAAACCATACTCCGACGGCAATAATGTTAATTCTAAATATTTAGTAGGCGATCCAAATATTATAAAAACATATTGGGACAGTAAAAATGGTAAGCCTAAATGTGCTCTAAATCTAAATTTAGATCCACAGATATGTCTTCATAATATAAATTTAATAGGTTATGATAAATACGGTGGTTTGAATGGCACGACGAATGAGGGTCCAGCGCAAACATGTGGCGATGTTGGTTCTTTAAGCAATTTAGATCCACAAGATGAACCTTATTGTCATTTTTTTTACGAAAAAGGTGGTAACAAGAGTTGTCAAAAATCAAACCAGTATTTAGGTGAAGCTTATGGATGTACTTCTGGTTCAACAATAAAAACAACCGATCATTGCGGAGCCCTCGGCCCTAATACTATTAATTATAATTAAAATATTAATTAAAATACCTAGGAAATCTAAATAATATTAATTTATAAATATTTAATATTATATATTATATTATATATGTATGAACATTTAGTTGGTCTTATATTATTATCATTAATTTTTATTATATCATTTTATATTATTCATAAATATAAATATTATAAATATCAGATATTTATTCCATTAGTTGTATCAGCTATAATAATTTATTTAATATATTATAAATCAAAAACAATTGAAGGAAATATACAAAAAGATATATTTGATGCATTTAATGAATCACTTCCAACAACAGATGAAATGGAATTTCCATTAAATAAATTCTCAAAAATATTGAAGATATTAACATCACAATTAACTAATCAAGAAAGATATGGTGAGAAACAACAATGTGAAGGTAATTTTGTTTTTAAAAAATTAACTAAAAAACCTTGTGGTCAAGGATTTAATGAAAGAATATATAAAATAACATCACCGGGTGATAACTGTTTACATACAGAATTATATAAAGAAAAAGTTCCATTGAGATTATGTAATTATGATGAAAAATGTAATATAGATATTGATTGTAAATCAGAAAGATGTGATAATGGTTATTGTGCTTTTGATTTACAATGTAATCCTGAAATGACTCAAACATGTGATTTTGATAGTTGTATGAACTTAAATGATAAAAATGATGATATTGATAATTATATTTATAAGAACGGTAATTGTACTGAAAATCCATGTAATGAAGATACATATGTAATGTGTAATGATTTAGATTGTGAAAATTTAGGATATGAATATAAATACAATATTCAAGATAGTGTATGTGAAAAAATGAATTTATCACAATCAGATCCAAATGTCGATATAGATGATTATAATGCACGATTAACTATTATGGAAAATTTAAAAGATAAATGGGATTGTTCAAATATACCCAGTGGTTGTGATATATGTGATAAAAATAATTGTTATGTAGATACAAATATTAATAATATAACAGGTGATATATCTGTAAAACAAGTATATACTGATAAAAATAATTATTATGTATATGATAATGGTATATGTAATGTAGATACATGTATAGTATATTCTAATGATGGTGAATGTATTCCATCAAAGTGTTCATAATCACAAATATTTTCCTCTAAGATATTGAAGAATCTCCATAAGAATAACACAATCCATTTTATTATATTCGATTATTTCGGATATTTCATTATATCGTTTGAGTGGTATATTTTTATCTTTTTGTAAACATAATTCTTTAAATTTAATCATGGCATCTAATCCATTATCAGTTTCTGACCATGTTGATTTAATCATACCATGTTTATACATATTTTTACCGATTGTTTTCAATGAAAAATTAAAACAATTTTTAATTATAATTGGTTCTTGTCTGTAATAATGTAATAAATCTATTAATAACATTTTGGGTAATTTAATATCTGGAAATCTTTTATGAATATTTTCAATATATGTTTTTTCAGCATGTCCCCAATGATATATTTTTATATTATCATATTTAGATATAAAATTAATCCAATTATTTATATTTTTCTTTTCAGATTCAATAGTTAATTCTTCAATAGTAAAATCTTTGAAAGTATATTCATTTTGATTCATAATAATTATACCAATAATACATATATTTGGTAATTCAGCGGCTTGATTATTATTAAAATAATTACCTTTTGTTTCTAAATTTAATACAGATTCTATATCTAATATAAATTCAATAGTGGAAGGATATAAAATTTCTTTAAAATCTCTTGATATATTTCTAGGTTCAATAATTAAATTATCATATTTATTCATATGGATAATTTTTTCTTGAATAATTCTAGTCGTTGAATCTTTTAATTCATATAAATTTGTTAATAAATATAAATTATCCCATGTATTTATACCTATATTTATTAATTTATTTCTATCATCATATGAAATTCTCCATATGAGTGTTATTTCTTTAATTTTTTCTGCTAAATGTTTTTTTTCAGTTTCCCAACAACTTTGTTTATTATTCATATTAGGATATAACTCGATACATGAAGGTTTAGGTAATAAAGTTAATTTATTTTCTTTTAATCTATTAAGCCAGTCAATACTCCTTATAACTTTTTCTCTAAAAATATCTTCAAAAATAACAAAACCTATATGATTTTTCTTTTCTAATAATTTATTATTATATTTATAATCTTTACCGAATAAAAAATAAAAATTATTTCTTTTAATATATTTTCTCAATGCGGAATTAAATGAATATAAAGAACATTTATTATAAAAAACATTATATGTATTACATATTTCACGACAACCGGACTTAAAATTCAATATTTCAGGAACTATATTAATTATTAAATATTCATTATTATGAATTATATCTAATGAAATATTAGTTATATCAGGAAAAATAGAAATAAATAATTTTTTTTTTATCATAATATCACATTTAACGAATAATTTATATTTATCAGATATTAATAATGGATTAATAATTAATGGATCATTATTATATATTTTTTTTATTGTTTGATCTATATTATTATATTTTGTGAATAATAAATCAGGATAATACTCACGTGATTTTTTTATAATATTATCTATAAAATCATTAATATAATCTGATGAAACTTTATTAACATATTTATTAAAATAATTATTAATATCTTGTTCAAAATTTAACGAATTATTTAAATGTGATTGTAATTTAAAATAATCACAAACAGGATCATTATTAATATAATTACGGAGTAATTTAAATTTTCTTATATCCGAAAGATACTCCATATTTTTAAATAATATATATTAAAATAAGATAATTAATTTATTTAATTCTTTTAGTTTTTTTCTTTTTAGATAATTTTTTAATACGAAGGTTTTTAGAACCTGATTCACATTCTACTTTTTCCCAAGAACCAGATTTTTCTGTTGTTTTTGGTATTATATCACTAATATTATGACCACCACCACTAGGTGCCGACATTAACCAATTATCTTTATCATGTTCATTGGTTATTGTATAATATGTTGGCATACCTATTGGTCTGACACAATCACCTACTTTCCAACTAAATGTTTCACCACCTTTATTTTTTAATTTATATTTGTTTTTAGATTTATTTTTAGTTTTTTTAGATTTACCACCGATTGTATCTTGGTCTCCTATATCAATAAATATGACATCTATTAACATATTTAAGAATGAATTAGGTAGTTCCATAATTTTTGTAGCATCATTTCTTGATATTTTTAATTTTGGGTCTAAAAATCTTTCAACATATTTTATTATAGACTTTAAATCTTTTTTATCTTGTTTAGAATAACAATTAATATATTTTTTTGCATTCATTAACCTATCATAAACACTCCTTATATAATATTTATCACTCATTATATATATTAATTATATATTAAATTTTTCTTTAATTTCAGGATAATCATTATTTAATATATTTTTAATTGGTTTAATTTTATATAAATCTGAAAATTTCATATATGTATCATAAGTATTTGGTTTATCAATATGTTCATTTTTAACAACTATATTACATAAATCATAAACACCTTCACTATTCAAATGATGATATAATAATATAATTGTCGTATCATCATTTAAATCTTGCATATTATATTTAAAAATTATATTGTGTTTTAATTTACTAGAAGTTTGTTCGGAATATTTACTAGATATTAATAAAAATCCTATATCAGGTAAATATTTATTTGTCAAATTACATAATATTTCTAAATCAAATGGAGATATTTTATAATTATCACTTATAATATAATCTTTCAGAGTATTTAATGATTTCCCATAATCAAAATACATTTTTATATTTTTAAGAAATTCTTTATCTTTTTTCTTTAATTTAATTTCAGTTAATATTTCTTGTTTTATTTTAATATAATTAATTAGATCACCACCTTCATTAAATAAATTATTAAAAGTATGTTCTAATGGTAAGAAATCTATATTTTTACCGAAATAAAACCATACAGATGCATCATCTTTAAATAATTTATAAATAATATTAGGTATACCATTTAGAATGGATGATATATTTTTAGGTTTACTATCAGAAACGGGTGTATCATTATTTTTATCATAAAAATTTATATCTCTAACAAATTGACTACTATATTTAAATATTTCATCTAAAAATTGATTATTATATTTAAGATAATTAAAAAATATTTCATCAGATTTTTTAGTTTTATATAAATCGCTGATACTAATATTATTTTGAAGAATATTATTTATAACATCAATGTCTTTGTGAATCATAAATAATTCAACAAATTTCCATATAATTTTATTTATTAATAATTTATTGTCATTTTTATAAATGGAAGTTTCTTTAACATATAATTTACATTTATTTTCATCATAAACGCATGGATAGCCACAATTACTTTCTTTATTATTATTAAAACATATAGAAGAATTTCTATCATTTATATGATCTTTAAATTGTTTGTCTGATAATACTTTAACTATATTATCTTTAAAATTATGAATCATATCATATAAATATTGTTGTTTATCAAAATTTATTAAAATATCATCATTAGATATTAATTTCATAATCTCTAAATAATTAACATCAATATAAATAGTATATAATCCTTTATATTTACTTTGTTTTATATCTCTTACAATACCTGATATATTTTTTGATAATTCTAATCCTGGGAAATAATAGTCTTTTTCTATAAAATTTAATGTTTTACCTTCATGATCTTTTTTAATTATTTTAAAAGGAAAAAAATCATCTACTATATATAATTTAGGTTGATCAGTGTAGAATTCTGATAATATTGTTTCATTTTTGAGATAAAATATAATATTTTGAATCATTAATGATGTAATATGATTAATATAACTTATATTAGCATTATATTTAGATCTACTATCATTTTCTGGTATAAATCTTTGAACATATTTATCTAATGTGTAAATATTTGTATTACCTAATATTGGTAGTTTTAACATAGTTGATTTATTGTATTCAATGGGTTCAATTGGTATATAACTATCATTTTTTAAAACAATATTAACTAATTTACCACCTTCTATAATTAATCCAGATGGTTTCATATATCTTTTTAAATTTTTAATATCTTCATCAGTTGTATATTTAATATATTGTCTATATGAAGGTAATTTATCATCAAAATCATATATTAATTCTAATTTAATATCTTTATAAGATTTTAATATATTAGTTGGTACAATTGGGAATATACATTTATCTTCTGTTATTATATGAGATATTTTACAATAATTATCAACTAATAAATATTTGGGTTTATATTTAGGATATATTTCATTTATACATGATACTAAATCTAAATCATCTTTATGTTCTCTTATATAAATACTATTAATAGATATATTCACCCCTGATAATATATTATTTATATATTTATTAATATCTTTATTTTTACAGATATTATTTTTTAAATCACTATCTATTTTATTAGGAATATCTGATTTATTATAATAATATATTGGTTCATAATAATCATTATATTTATATATAAAATTATAGGTAACATCATGTGATAAATCATATTTATTTAATGGTAAACGTAAATTAATACTTTCATCAGTATTTTCAAATATCATATAATTTTTATTGGTAATTTCGCATATTAATGGTATTAAATATTTATAATCTTTTTTTTCATTACTTAAAAGATATTCAATATAATTCTTTTTAGAAATAATTAGATCATAAATAAATTTTACATTATATTTATTTTCAGTTTTATTCATATAGTTTGTGAATCCATTAACAAATTTATAAGCATTATCTGTTGATACTTGATTTATATTATTTATATTTATTTTTTGAGAAGCTAAATACTTAATAAATTTACTAAATGATTTATTTATTGATGTTATATGAGTTTTTGGTATATTTATATTAGTGAATTGTTTCTGATATTTTTTTATATAATCTAAAAAGAAAATAATATCATAAGCATTGTATTCTTCATTTTTAAATAATTGAACAATATTTCCTTCACCAAGTTTCATAAATAAGAACAGAGAATTATCATCGGTTAATTTAGGCATAATTATTTCATTTATGTAATCCATATGATTATTTAACAAGAATAATTTCATTTTGGAGGTAATATCTTTACCTTCTTTTTTAATATCAGAAATAGTTTGTTTAACATCTTTCATACTCATAGTATATGGAAGATTTGTATAATTTTTAATAATTCTTTGTTCTAATACTATTTCATCGGCTTTATCTAATATATCTTTATAATTTTTATCTAAATTCGCGAATGAATATATTAACGAATTATTATTTTGTTTAACACCATATTTTATAAATCCACCAAGAGGATTATCTTGTAGAGTTTCATCATGATTAAATAATTTTTGTAATTTTACATGAACATGACCAAATAAATTTACATTACAAGGAGTTAAATTAGATAATAATATTTTATTTGTATCTGCTTTTTTCTGAGTTATTACAGGTTTTTCACCTTTATTTTTGAAACAACATGGTAATCTATATCCATCAATATTATATTTTTCATTAATAAATCTAGGTTCTAAACGATTAACATACATTTGATATATTTCATCTAAATCTTCATGGGAAATATTATACTTTCCAGAATATATTTCTTTATAAAATTCATTAATATCTAGTTGTAGTAATCTTTTTTTATTTTCTGCATCAGAACCTCTTATTTTGGAAATAATTACTTGTTTTAAGTTATCATTAGATAATTCTTTCCAAAAATCGTGTGTTTTTGTATTACCTTGTCTATCAATAATAAATTTATCGGTTTCACCTCTAAAATTTAAACTAACAATATTATCTAAATATTTATGTATATCTCGCGGATGAACTGGTACTTTTCTAGATATATCCCAATATTTAGGACATATATAATTTATATTTGTACCATCATCTATTCTATTTTGTGATAAACTTACTGAATATGATTTTAAACCTTCTTTATAATTAACACTATCAGAAGTTAATTTAGATTTCATTTTATCTAATGGTAATGCCATATATTGTTTTTTTTCTGAATAAGTTAAGGGAACTTCTTCATTTTTAGAATTTAATTTAGTGGCAGTTAATAATATATCATTTTTATTTATTTGTTCTAATTTACGATCAGATAATGGTATGGGCATTCTGGAACCTTCATTATTTGTACATCTTTTTGAATATTCAACTTTTTTATTTGGTTTATAAAGATCTTTATCAGCATTTTTAAGTGAATTTAAATATGACCACGAATCTTTACCTTTATTTATTTTGAAGTTTTCTTTTTCTGAACTTGTATCAGAAGAAGTTCCACCACCACTAGAAGAAGCATCGGATATATCATCTATATTAATAGAACCACTATCAGATGATTCACCACTACTGTCTTCTTCTTGTGAATGATCAACTAATTCAATAGCTTGTAAATTATCTTGTAAATCAATAATATCTTTTTTGGCATTATTTTTCATAAATAATTGTTTTAATGAAGCATTTAATTTATCAGAAACAAATAATGAATATAATTTCATGAATATTTTAATAAACCATATTATTCTATCTAATTCATCTAAACTTTGAACATTATAAATTTGGAATCTAATATATTCATCTAAATATTTATTTATAATTATTTCAGATCCAGTTTCTTTTGTTTGAATCGAATAAGATTTTTTATCAGAATCAATAGATTTTTTTTCATTCCATTTTTTAAATTCTCTTGTTGCATCAGCCATATTTAAATTAGTTCTTTCATGAATTAATTCGATAAACTCAGATGGTTCTAATGCTGCTTGTGGATCATATAAAACATTAATAATAGATTGAATTACATCCATACTTTCATAATTATTTACTCTTCTATAATGAACTAAAATATCATCACTTTCTAAATGTAAATCCATTTTTTCTTGCATAATTCTAAAATGAGTATAAAAATTTCCTAAGAAAATTAATAAATTCTTTTTAAGATATTTTGATACACCTTTATTATTAACAAAATCACTCATAGGGAAAGATATAACACAATTTGTAAATTGCATAATAGGTTTAACTAATTCAGGTTTAAAATCTGTTATATAATTCATATGAGGTATAATATTTTTTGAAGATATTCTATATCTATTTATTCCGTCAATTAATTCATTTGCTTTATCAACTACATGTTTCATAGTAGTCTTATCCACAGGTGAATCATAATAATTATTTATAAATAAATCTATATTACCTTCTTTATATAATACAAATGAATAATATAAATTTACATCAGATAAATATGATTTTATTATGAAACAATTTTTTGGTTGTTCAAATGTTGGTATATATCCTAAATTTAAAGGAATATTTATATTATCTTTATAATCTTTTATCAAACGATTACATATATCTTTATCTAATATTTTAGAAGAATCAGATAATTTTAATTTAAGTTCTGGTTTATATATTTTATAATAAGTGTGTTCATGTTCGCCTAATATTAATTTCGTAATTAAATTCTGAGAATTTAATGGAAAATCTGAAAATAATTTAATTATATTAATATAATTTTCTTCATCAGGAATGAAATTAAATTTTATTAATTTTGAATTAAATGATGATTCATCTAATATGTTTTTTTTATTATCCTCCAATATTTTCATTATTTTATCATTACTATCAATTAATTCATTTATTTTAATATGATTATCTTTTCTGTATTGAACATTTTCTTTTGAATCATAATCCATTATATATGCTTTTTGAATATTAGGGAAATATTTATATACAACTTGAAATATAAATGGATCTGTAATATCTTCTCCATAAAGATCTAATAATTCTTTCAAAGAAAAATAATATATATGTTTTATGGGAAAATTATTTTCAAATAATTCATGTAATACATTATTAATTAATACATTTTTACGATTTCCTAATTGATCTACAAAATTATTATCAGAATAATCCGATAATTTTAATTTATTATTAGATATTATCTTGTTCATTAATATACTTGGATCAGGATAATTAAATCCGACGGGATTATAATCATCAGTACAAGCAAAAATTTCATTTACAGGTGTATCTTTATAAAAATTAACAGATATTTTATTTAATATTGTTAAATTTGTATCATCAGGATATATATTTTTTAATGATTTAGAATCACCTGATATTAAAGAATTAAAATTATATTCAGTATTTACATCATTTAATGAATATAACATATATATAATATATATTTTAAAAAAAAATATTAAATAAATGATTAAATTATAAATTATTTAATAGGGATACTATCTTTTGAATAGTAACAACGCTGATATTAGTATTTTCTGATATTACTTTTTTTGAAATTTTAATATCATTATTACTTACATAGTAATATATAAAACTTGCTGCTAAACTTCCAGGAGTACATGAAGATAAATCAGTATAATATTTATCTGTAAATTTTTCTGCTACAATGATTATTTCTTTTATTTGCTCCATATTTAAAGATATATTATTACAAAATCTAGTTATTAAATCTATTGAGTCTACTCTATCAGATTTAACTCTACTTGTTAATTTATGAACTCTTAGGATTTCATTTACATTTTTAATACCTTTCGTAATAATTTTTGAATCACAATCAAATATTTTACTTATTTCTTTACTTGATCTGGGACATCCTTCATTCTTACAGGCCATAAATACACATGCTGCTATAATACCTTTACGGTTTGATCCTCTTGATATTTTTTTAGATGAAATGTGTTTATATATACTTTTTGATTCATCAACAATTTTTTCATTGATGTGACCTCTTTTACACACATCAGCTATGTGATTAAATACTGTTAACATTGATCTATCTTTGTATGTCATTGAAGAATAATTATTCATTTGTTGAATTAAACGAAAATTATATTTTTGATAGTGATTACCTTGAACTATTGAACCCAAGTTTGTATCTGGTAATAGTTCAGATACAGGCATTCCATGACAAGATGATGACATTTTATTATCATAACATTTTTCTGGTAAATAACTAATATTTTCTATATTAGTACCACATATACGACATAAAACTTTTTCTTCACAAACACTGTGATTATCCATATCACCACAACATTGATTAATAATTTTATTATCTTTTACGGGAATATTATCATTGTAAACATCTAATTCGTTTAAATAACTTTCCATATACACTATATGTAAATATTTTTATTTTTAAATAATTTAATAATTATCAAATTTATTTATTTATATAAGAAATATATAAACAAAAACCATCTCTTAAATTGAGTAAAAAATATTCAACCAGAAGAAAACCATTGAAAAACTACAAAAATTAAATACACCAAATCATACCCCAATCTTTTTTTATAATCATTTTTGATAATTTACTTTTAACGGATGATAAATCTTCAAAATTATTGTAATTCGGGTAAAAAGTATAATTATCACCCATTTGGATGTAGAATTTAGTAAATCCTAAAGTAAATAAATAGTTCAAACATTTGTATGTAATATCATTTGTTTCCGAAGCCCATTCAAAACAAAGACGATCAACTTTTTGTGTCAATGATTTTATACACTCATACTCCCCACCTTCAACATCTATTTTGATTAAATTTGGTTTCCCATATTGCATTATTAAATCATCAATAGTTTTTGTTTTACAAATTATTTCTTTATAATTATAGTTGAAAAATCTAGATTTTGAATCAGTTAACCAATCCTTATTTAATGTAGACAAAACATCTGAATCTGCGTGATAAAATTTTATATCCATTCCATTATTATCACAAATTGCATAATTAAGTAAATTTACTTTACGATTCTTGCATTTCTTTTTTAATTTTTCAAATGTATATGGTGAAGCTTCTATTGTAATTATTTTATCATATTTATTAAGATTTGCATCTGTCCATCTTCCAATATTAGCCCCAATGTCAAATACTAAAGTTTTGTGTTGGTTCAATACAATAGTGTCCCAATCATTATTTACAACTGTTCCTAATGAACCACCAGCACCTTGGTACCATCCTTCAACACCGCCAATACGCCCATCCCCGCCATTGTTCTTGTACCAATGTAATGCTTTGACTCTAGGATCAGAATTTGCTTTTTCTAATGCATATTCTAAAGTGATTCCGTTGATTTGCCATATTTCTTCGAAACAACGGACATTCTTGAGTAAATCAAAATTATTTTTAATTCTAATATATAAAGCATCCCCCCATTGAGCATTTGTCCAAACTGTTTCGACTCTTACATAATTGTATTCTGATAAATATTCATCAATTTCATGTACAAGAGCACAGTTTTTATATACGTAATCTTTATTTACCTCAAGATAGACATAATCAAAATAATTAAGTAAATCACCCATTCCTTTCAATGCCATTAGCTCTGCTCCTTGAATATCTATATTCAAAAAGTTTGCAAAATTCTTAGGTATTTTATCTTGATTATACATTGTATCAATTCTACTATTATTTACTTCAACAAAATCATTATATTTTATGGATGGATAACTTTTAGCATGTGTTCCTAGTTCTAAAATTGAGGATGATTGACCATTATTTGCTATATTTAATTTTGTTTTCCCCTGGTCTGTGTCGCAACAAATAAAGTTTTTAATTATTCTACTTTTATCAACCCTTAAATTTTGTTCTACTAATTCTGGGTTTGCCTCTACCCAAATAATCTGACTGTTTTTCAGTCCATATTCATTGTATACTTCTAGTTCTTCACAATTATGAGCACCTATATGTAAAATTCCGTGAATTTTCATGTTATATTTTTTAGTTATTTTACTAAATGGGATTAACATTATATTAAATTATATTATATTATAAGATATTTTAATTTTTAAATAATTATCAAATTTATTTATTTATATAAGAAATATTTTTAAAATTTACTGGGTTTTTATTAAAACTATTTTCTTGTAAATCATGATAAGCCTCAAACCATTTTAACCAATATTTTTTGGAATAATTATCACCACATTTATATAATAGTGAATTAACTAACCATGGTTTGTCTGATAATATATAATGAATAACATATATATCTTCTTCATCAATAATATTATTTTCAATAAAAAAATCTATTG
>JGI20154J14316_10001746_pt1 | contig 18954 bp, 16 predicted proteins | sample COG_04_FD_14316 | JGI IMG/M metagenome (IMG submission 14316) | reverse complement strand
GGATGATCAACAGTATGTCTGCTCGCCGTGATCGGGATTCGACGCGCCTCAGCGTCTTTTAAATGCTCAGGGCAACCTTCTTTTTAAGGTTGCCTTGCTTCATATTGACTTGTTTCATATTGACTTGTTTGATGTTGTGTTGGCTGCACGTGCTGCGGCCTTGTTCTCTCATCGTCGGATCCAGCCCGATCAGTCCCTCATATTTCAGGACCTGACCTCAGGCCTTAGACGGATGATCTCGCTGAGCGATCTGAACGCGCATCAACAATGTCCCGACCCAGTTTAAGCAATCTAGCATCGAAACCTGGAAGCCTCAATATACGCCGTCTCGCCGCGCATTCAGGCTTACAGGAGACTTTCACTGAGCGCTTCGATCACGCCGCAACGGGTGCTTCGGTATCCGGGGAGGCTTGCAACGCTTGCTTGAAAGGCGGGGCTGCGGATTTGATTTAAAAATTGTTGGCAGGCAGCTTGTCGAAGCGTTCGCCGATGACAAATCATCAAATAGTGTTCTTCCGCGATTGGGATAAAGTCCAACTTGAATTGTCTGGCGGCCGCTTCGACGCCAAAACCAATGTCCGCCATGCCGGCGGCAACGAACGCCGCCACGGCTGTATGGGTAAATTCTTCCTCTAAATAGCCCGTAATGATCGTGTGATCGACCAATGCATCGGTGAGCAACCGATCAAGTAGTGCGCGGGTACCTGAATCTGGTTGGCGGTTAATAAACTTCAATGCTGGCCGAGCAAGATCCTGGATGCCGCGCACTTGATGGGGATTGCCCGGGGCGACCATCAATCCTTGCTGGCGGGTAATGAATCGAATCACCCGATAATCCTTTGTATTGAGGTATTCAGCATAACGCGCGATCAGGGGCTCAATTCGAAGGTCGGCCGGTACGTGGATGCCTGCTAAATCGCATGCGCCGCGATTGAGTGCTGCTAGCGCGTCGATCGGAGACTTGTACTGCAGGTCAAGCTGAAACCCGAGCGCATAATCGGGAAGCAGCGCCACCGCATAACCGTGACTGGCGTGTAAGCGCAGTATCGGGCTGAGTTCGGCAATCTCTTTATGGATTTCGATGTTGAGTTCAGAGGCGAGGTTTTCCATCTGCGGCGTGAGGCGGGCCGCGACGCGCTGTTCAGCCCAAAGCAATTTCTCGCCCAAAGGCGATAAGGTTGCGCCTCGACCCTTTTCAAGGTGGACGACCTGGCTGCCGAAAAACTGGTGGGCCTGATCTAAAAGATTCCAGCCGTGGCGATAGGAAATATTGGCCAGTGCTGCCGCTTTAGTGAGCTTTCCGGTTTCCTTAATACGGCTCAGCAAAGTAAACAGCTGTGGGTTTAAGGCTTCCCCTCGATCATCATGAAAGGCCCAGCTTGGACTGATGTAGATCCGCTTACTCATAAAAATGGCCTAACGTGGGGGCGCGTTCGATGAGCTTATAATGCGGTTTAAATAAGAACAAGTTTGCATATTCTTCGGGCTGNTATCAACTGGTACTATCNCAAAAAATGCCTGCAAACGAGGGTTAAAATGCAAAAAATTAAGGTGTTAAATAGGCAATCAATTGCCTATTTAAAAGGGTGCGAGTCCGCTGTTTTAAAAGCGGTTTTTGAGTAGATTTATGAAACAACCTGACCTTAACGACCTACCGAATCTGGCAGATGTCCCGGCGTTGGTTGCCGAGATGGGTCAGCGCCCGGGCGCGTTGCTGCCGATACTTCATGCGCTGCAGGATCGATTTGGCTATATCCCTGAAACCAGCATCGTGATGATTGCCCAGGGGTTAAATTTATCCCGCGCCGAAGTACACGGGGTGGTGAGCTTTTATCATTTCTTTCGCACCTCGCCCCCAGGACGCCACGTGATTCAAATTTGCGCATCAGAGTCGTGCCAAGCCACGGGTGGGCGCACCCTCGAGGCACACGCGAGGCGTCGACTTGGTATTGATTTTCATGAAACGACACCGGATGGCGAGATTACCTTAGAGCCGGTTTATTGCCTTGGGAACTGTGCCTGCTCGCCTGCGCTTCGGGTGAATCGAGCCGTTCTGGGACCGGTGGATCCGCAAGCATTTGATCAGCTGCTAGCGACCCTGGGCAGTCGCGACCCGCACCCAAAACCTTGGAAGATTGATCCTGGGGTTGCAAGCGACGCAGGCGATACAGTCAAACTCTATGTCCCAAGGGACACGACAACGATCGCGCTTGGTGCTGACGAGGTCGCGGCGCGCCTTCAGAGCAGTATTGATACGCAAGGACTGCCCGTAACCATTGTGCGCAATGGTTCCCGTGGACTCTACTACTTGGAGCCGATGTTGGAACTTGAAACCGATGCGGGCCGGATTGCCTTTGGGCCGATTCAAGTGGCTGATGTTGAGACCTTTCTAGCCAGCAAACCTTGGCTTCATCCGTCAAAGCATCCAGATTATCTAGGGCTGACCGAGGATATCCCATTTTTAAAGCAGCAGCAGCGATTGACGTTCAGTCGGGTTGGGCGCATTGACCCGCTATCGCTGCCAGCCTACGAGGCTGAGGCAGGCTTTGTGGGGTTGCGGCGGGCGTTAAAGATGTTGCCTGAGGAAATTGTTCGCGAGGTGACGGAGTCCGGTCTTCGGGGGCGAGGCGGCGCGGCCTTCCCAACGGGGATCAAGTGGCAAACGGTATTGGATACGCCGTCGGCCAACAAAATACATCGTTTGTAACGCCGATGAAGGCGACTCGGGTACTTATGCGGATCGCATGATGATGGAAAGCGATCCGTTTGCCGTGATCGAGGGGATGACCATTGCAGGTTTAGCCGTGGGCGCCGATCGTGGCTATATCTACTTGCGAGAAGAGTACCGTTATGCGGAATGGGTGCTGGACGAGGCGCTCAAGCGTGCTGAAGCCGCGCATTTTTTAGGTCAAAACATTCTGGGCAGCGATCAATCCTTTCTCATTGAAGTCCGTCTTGGCGCTGGGGCTTATATCTGTGGAGAAGAGACTGCGCTGCTTGAAAGTTTAGAAGGCAAGCGCGGTATGGTCCGGCCGAAACCGCCGCTGCCGGCGATCCACGGCTTATGGCAGCAGCCAACGGTCATCAACAATGTGCTGACGCTCGCGACGGTGCCGATCGTGTTAGCGAAAGGCGCGGCTTATTACGCTGATTTCGGTGTCGGTCGTTCAAGGGGCACCTTGCCCGTTCAGTTGGCTGGCAATCTCAAACAAGCCGGGCTGGTTGAAATTGGGTTTGGGCAAACGCTTCGGACGCTATTGACCGAGTTTGGTGGCGGTTCACGATCAGGCCTTGCAATCCGTGCCGTTCAAGTCGGCGGGCCCCTCGGTGCTTTTCTCCCAGCTTCTGCCTGGGATACGCCGCTCGATTATGAGGCCTTCGCAAGGATGGATGCCATGTTAGGCCACGGCGGCGTTGTCGTATTCGATGAGACCGTTGATCTGAGCGAACAGGCTCGGTTTGCGATGACTTTCTGTGCGGTGGAGTCTTGTGGTAAATGTACGCCCTGCCGGATTGGCGCTGTTCGAGGCGTTGAGGTCATCGATAAAATAATGTCGCCGGTTCAAACCCAGGCTGCTCGGCAGGAAGCGGTGGATTTACTGAAAGATCTCTGCGACACGATGATTGCAGGGTCGCTCTGCGCCATGGGTGGCATGACGCCTTATCCCGTAGCTCTCGGCGCTTGAACATTTCCCAGAGGATTTCCGTCGCGGCGAGGTGATTGCAACGGATGCGATGAACCCGGTGTGACAAAGGCTCAAATGTTGAGCCGTAAAAAAAGGTCTAAAAATGTTGCAATATTTTGATCCGAAACAACGCCGTAACCCTGAGATCGATTACGGCACTCCGGCGGCGCAGGGCGTCCTGGTCAGTCTAACCATCGACGGCAGGACCATCGAGGTGCCCGAGGGGACGTCCATCATGCGTGCGGCCATGCTGGCTTCGATCAAAATTCCAAAGCTTTGTGCAACGGACTCCCTGGAAGCCTTTGGCTCGTGCCGGCTGTGCCTCGTGCAGATTGAAGGTCGGCGGGGTCTGCCTTCTTCGTGTACCACGCCCGTTGAACAAGGCTTGGTGGTTCAAACCCATAATCCGCGGCTTGCTTTGGTTCGGCGCAATGTGATGGAACTTTATATTTCTGATCACCCGTTAGATTGTTTAACGTGTCCTGCCAATGGCAATTGTGAGTTGCAGGATGTCGCGGGTGAAGTCGGTCTTCGAGCGGTCCGCTACGGGTTTGAAGGTGAAAATCATTTGGCCGCTGAGCCGGATACGAGCCATCCCTATTTTTCCTTTGATGCCAGCAAATGTATTGTGTGCTCGCGTTGTGTGCGTGCCTGCGAAGAGGTGCAAGGCACCTTCGCGCTTACAATTGATGGCCGAGGCTTTGATTCCAAGGTTGCCGCGGGTCAAGACGAGCCGTTCTTGGACTCTGATTGCGTGTCTTGTGGCGCCTGCGTTCAAGCGTGCCCGACCGCAACCTTGATGGAAAAGACGGTCGTAGAACAAGGTCAACCCGAGCACAGTGTGATAACGACCTGTGCTTATTGTGGTGTGGGCTGCGCGTTCAAAGCCGAGCTTAAAGGCGACCAAGTCGTTCGGATGGTGCCCTACAAGGGTGGCGCGGCTAACCAAGGACATTCTTGCGTGAAAGGCCGGTTTGCCTTTGGGTACGCCACGCATAAAGAGCGCGTGACGACGCCAATGATCCGCGACAGGATTGATGCGCCTTGGCAAAAGGTGTCATGGGACGAGGCGATGACGTTCGCCGCGAACCGAATCCGGCAGATTCAGCAGCAGTATGGCTCAGAGAGTGTTGGGGGCATCACGAGCTCCCGATGTACCAATGAAGAGACTTACCTCGTCCAAAAGCTCGTTCGGGCAGCCTTCGGCAACAACAATGTCGACACCTGCGCCAGGGTTTGTCACTCTCCGACCGGTTACGGCTTAAAAGCGACCCTCGGTGAATCGGCCGGAACACAAGCCTTCGAGTCGGTCGAACAGGCCGATGTCATTATGGTGATCGGCGCCAACCCCACCGATGCGCACCCGGTCTTTGCGTCAAGATTAAAGCGTCGATTGCGCGCGGGCGCCCAGTTGATCGTAGCTGATCCAAGACGTATTGATTTGGTGAGTGGCCCCCATGTTCAGGCGCGTCATCATTTGAAGTTACTGCCAGGAACCAATGTCGCGTTGATCAATGCTTTGGCGCACGTGATCATCGATGAAGGTCTGCAGGATCAGGCGTTTATTGATGCGCGTTGTGATCTTGAGGCCTTTGCCCGGTGGCGAGCCTTTATCAGCGAGCCTAGAAATGCGCCGGAAGCGCTGAGCGCGGCCCTTGGCGTCTCGTCGGAGACCCTGCGGTCTGCCGCGAGAGTGTATGCAAATGCTGGCAATGCGGCGATTTACTACGGCCTTGGCGTGACGGAGCACAGTCAAGGATCGACGATGGTTATGGGGATTGCAAACCTTGCCATGCTGACGGGTAATCTAGGTCGAGAGGGGGTCGGTGTTAACCCGCTTCGCGGTCAAAATAATGTTCAGGGGGCTTGTGATATGGGCTCCTTTCCTCACGAGTTGCCAGGTTATCGTCATGTATCGGATGACCGGGTGCGTCAGACGTTTGAGTCGAACTGGGGGGTTAGGATTGGGTCCGAGCCCGGCTTACGGATCCCGAACATGCTTGATGGGGCGATTTCCGGTACCTATAAAGGGCTCTACTGTCAGGGCGAGGATATTGCGCAGTCTGATCCGAATACGCATCACGTGGAAGCGGCGCTGCGCAATCTTGATTGTTTGATCGTCCAAGATATTTTTCTGAACGAGACCGCAAAATATGCCCACGTGTTTTTCCCAGGGGCATCCTTTTTGGAAAAAGACGGCACCTTTACCAATGCAGAACGTCGCATTTCGCCGGTTCGCCGGGTCATGCAACCGCTCAGTGGTAAGGCCGATTGGGAAGCCACCATGGCATTTTCGAATGCGCTGGGCTACCCAATGAATTATCAGCACCCATCAGAGATTATGGCTGAAATTGCGTCACTGACCCCAACCTTTAGTGGGGTGAGCTACCAAAGACTCGATGAGGAAGGCTCTCTGCAGTGGCCCTGTAACGACGCTGCACCGAGCGGTACGCCGACTATGCATGTCGATCAGTTTGTTCGAGGCAAAGGCTATTTTGAGCGAACCGAGTTTATTGCGACTGAAGAAAAGGTAAACCGTCGTTTCCCGTTTCTGTTGACCACAGGCAGGATATTGTCGCAATACAATGTGGGCGCCCAGACTCGGCGCACGGCCAATATTGGCTGGCATGAACAAGATCTGCTGGAAATTCACCCGCAGGACGCTGAGGATTTAGGGATCAATGATTCGGATGCCGTTCAGGTTGCAAGCCGGGCTGGCGAGACGGTGCTCGCCGCACGGATTACGGATCGCGTGCAACCTGGGGTGGTGTACACCACCTTTCATCATCCTGAAAGTGGCGCCAATGTGGTGACCACGGACAACTCCGATTGGGCGACGAATTGCCCAGAATATAAGGTTACGGCCGTGCACCTCAAGAAAGTGCAACGGCCCTCCGAGTGGCAGACAGCGCATCGCGCCTTTACTGAAACGCAAGTTAGCTTGATGACCCAAGCTGCAGAACAGGGCCTTGATGAAACCGCTTGAGCAAGGCGCGGCCCATCGCCCGATCATTGAGTGGCCACGACACCCGGGTTCGGGCCAGGTCGATGTGATTGCCGAAGAGATGCCGGTCGCACTGATTTATAACGGCCTGTCTCAGGCCGTGATGATGGCCAGTCCGGTTAATCTCGACGCCTTTGGACTGGGTTTTTCGTTGACCGAAGGCATCATTGATGGTCCTGAGCAGCTGTACGGGATTGATGTGACGCTTGGCGAGGCGAGCGCTGAGATCGCCTTGGATATTGCAACCCGTCAATTTGAGCGGCTGAAACAGATGCGGCGGACCTTAACGGGGCGATCGGGTTGCGGTTTGTGTGGCAAGGAATCATTGGATCAAATTCGTCGAGTGATGCCGCCGGTTTCGGGGCCGTTTACCCTCACGCACAACGCGATCCAGCGTGCAACAACCAACCTTGGCCACCATCAGCCGCTCCAGGGACTCACTGGCGCGGTGCATGGCGCCGCTTGGTGCCGCTTAGATGGCAGCATCATGAGGGTGTGCGAGGATGTTGGACGACACAATGCATTGGATAAATTGATCGGCAGCCTTTGGGGTGAGAATTGTTTGCAGGGCCCAGGCTTTTTGCTCATGTCGAGCCGGGCCAGTTATGAAATTGTCCAAAAAGCCGCCAAGGCCGGGATCGCTGTGGTTGCCACCCTCTCAGCGCCAACCTCGATGGCGATTGATTTGGCCGCCGGCGCGGGGATGACCTTGATTGGGTTTGCACGAGAAAGTCGCCATCTTGCTTACTGCCACGCCCACCGATTAACGGACTAAGTGTTCTGAGTGACGTACTGATGAATCAAGAACTGACGCAGCTGATTAAAATGGCAAATCAAATTGCCGCGCATTGCGCGCCGGGTGAGCCTTCAAGTGTTGCTGCAGACCGTGCGGCAAATCACCTGACCCGATTTTGGGCGCCTTCGATGAGACTTCAGATTAAGGGTTATCTGCTCGAAGATGGTGGTCTTCTAGACGATACAGCGAAGGACGCTGTAAGCCGATTGGGGTAATGCTTGCTTGAATCGAATAGGCTAGGGTCAATCGCGTTCTTGTTCGGCAAAAGAGCCTTGGCGTTTAAGCGGCGCCGCGAATTGCGGGCGCCCTACCGGGGTACTTTAAAGAGCGCGTGCGGCTATAAAGAAAGGGTGCAGGGGGTTTGCCAACCCGCTCAAATAGGGTGCCTTAAAAAAGCCCCTCGACTTCGCCCATGTCATTCAGACGGATCTGGTTCGCAGCAGGCAGTCTGGGTAAGCCTGGCATGGTCATAATGTCGCCACAAATCACCACGATAAAACCGGCGCCGTTAGCCAACCGAACCTCTCGGATTGGCACCGAGTGGTGGTTGGGTGCGCCTCGTAAATTGGGATCGGTGGAAAAACTGTATTGGGTTTTCGCCATACAAATTGGGAAATGACCGTACCGCGCTTGCAGCCCCTTTATTTGGTTGCGCACTTTTTGATCGGCGATGATTTCATCTGCCCCGTACAGGTTTTGGGCAATGCACTCGATCTTATCCCAGAGCGGTAAGTCATCGTCATAGAGCGTTCTAAATTGCGAATGACGGGTGTTACTTAAGGCAACCACCGCGTGAGCAAGGGCTTCAGCGCCGGCGCCGCCCTCTGACCAGTGCCGGCAATCGATCGCCTCAACATTCAGGGCATCACAATGCCGTCGAATCTCATCGATCTCTGACTGCTCGTCATCGTCAAATCGATTAATGGCGACCACGACCGGTAATCCAAAGTGCCCCATGTTGCGGATGTGACGCGCAAGGTTGCACAACCTTTACCCACTGCCTGCACGTTCTCGCCTTTGAGATTGTTCTTTTTGACGCCGCCATGCATTTTTAATGCGCGAACGGTCGCAACAATCACCGCGGCAGACGGTTCTAGACCGGCCTTCCGGCATTTAATATTAAAGAACTTTTCTGCGCCCAGTTCTGCACCAAAGCCGGCCTCGGTCACGACGAAGTCGCCTAGGCTTAAGGCGGTTTTCGTTGCAATAACGGAATTACAACCGTGGGCAATATTGGCGAAGGGGCCGCCATGAATCAGAGCCGGATTGTTCTCAAGGGTTTGCACAAGATTCGGCTTGAAGGCGTCCTTTAGCAAAACGGACATGGCGCCATTGGCTTCAAGGTCGCTTGCGTGAACCGGCTCGCCTGCAAAATTTTGGCCAATGACAATACGCCCTAGGTTCTCCTGTAATGCCTCTAACGTGTTTGAAAGACAAAAGATCGCCATGATTTCTGAGGCGACGGTAATGTCGAAGCCTGATTCCCTGGGCACACCATTGCTTGCACCCCCAAGGCCGATATTAATATTGCGCAGCGCGCGCTCGTTCATGTCCATGACCCGTCGCCACTCGATTCGACGCGGGTCGATGCCGAGGGCATTACCCCAATGAATGTGATTATCAATTAAGGCGGAAAGGAGATTGTGGGCGGCACCAATGGCGTGGAAGTCGCCCGTAAAATGCAGGTTAATATCTTCCATCGGCACGACCTGGGCGTAGCCACCGCCAGCGGCGCCGCCCTTCATGCCGAAGCAAGGGCCAAGACTCGGCTCGCGTAGGCAGATGACCGTTTTTTTGCCGATTCGGTTAAGCGCGTCCCCCAGTCCAATCGTCGTCGTGGTTTTACCTTCACCTGCTGGGGTTGGTGAAACCGCCGTGACTAAGATTAATTTCCCGGGCGTTTTGTCTTGTTGGGCCGCGATAAAGGCGTAGTCGATCTTAGCCTTATCGTGACCATAGGGCAGTAACGCGGCTTCCGGAATACCCAAGCGTTGACCAATGGTTGTAATTGGATCTGAGCAGGCTTCTCGCGCGATTTGGATGTCAGTGCCTTGCATGGTTATGTCCTATTGAGGTTGTAACCTGCGTCTTAAAACCAGGCGTGTAGGGCAGATAATACGAGGAAAGTCGGCACGGGGAAATGCCTATTCTTGGGTTCGTCCGGGGGCCGTTCCGGGTCCAGACCGCGGTGTTATAGGGCCTGTATTCAAGGCGCTTAGGCGGGGGTGGAGAGTCGGATTGAGTGATCCTTTATCGCGGCGGCGAACACCGTGGGCTGTCTTGATCAGCAGCTCGAGGGGACACCTTTTTTAAAGGACGGGTTGGCACCGTGCTTTGTCTTGGCGCGCTGGCGGGCCAGGGTTTTGTAGCGGATGGTCAACTGAATCGGTTTTACCAAGCGCGCTACAGGGGGGCTGCTTTGAGTCGTCCACTGTACAAGTCATCTTGGAATGCGCCGTTAGACGGCGCTACTGGGGCCCCTGGCAAGGGGTTTTTGGTCAATCGATGAAACGTTATTACGCTGCGTCAAATCGATATAAAACAAAAAACGATCAGGTCGTGCCCTGGTTTGACATTGAATCAAGCTGCGCGTTGCGTGGCCTCTGGCGCCAGGGCCGCAATCATCTCATCTCGATCAGGGCCAGGGACAACACGCGCTTTTTTATTCTCTGCGCCATAACGGATGAGCGTCCAAAAGATCAGCGCTTGGGTGCCAATGTCTTTCAGAAATGCGCCCGGTAGCTCCATAAGGTTAAACGTTCGAAAGGCGCCGCGAAACACGCGTAAGTGAATCTGAGTGGCTCTCGTGAGGGCGTCGCCATAAGCGATGGCGAACCGTTTCTTTAAGGTGGGCGCCGCCGAGGCGTTGGATGGGGAGAGGATCGATTGGGCGCGCTTAATCCCTGTTCGATCTTCATCAAGACTGGCTTGCCAAATTGGCCGTAACTGTTTTCGGGTTTCTTCGGCGAACTGTTTGGCCGCGCTTGCCGGGTCTTGGTCTCGGGACAAAATATCGGTCAGAATTTTGCTATGAATCGCGCCCGTACTGCAGCCCCGACCATAGAGCGGGTTGGTCCGCACAGACGCATCACCCACCGCGTAATAATTGAGTAGCAGGGGCTGCCGTCCTGACTGAAATCATGCCAAACCGCTTTAATGTTACCCATCCCAAACGATGAGGTGGTTGCAACGGCTTGATCTGCCCCAAGCCAGGGTTGCAAACCTGGAATCGCCAAACAAATTTGATCAAATGTGGCATCGTCCTTAACGGCGTCATGCAAGGCAGTATCAATACAAGGCACGCACAGAATCACGGCAAAGTGTCCGCCAGAACCTGGGAAGACGCCGTACTTCAAATAGCCTAGGTCGCCAGCCGAGCGGGTCTTCCCGTCTCTTTTGGGCTCATCAAATCCCGGCTTAAATTGATAATGCCGAGTGTAATAAACAATGCCCGCATCGTGAGACTCGGTTTTAATGACAAGGCCTTTCTGTTGAAACCAGCGTTTGAAAGGACTGCCTCGGCCGGCTGCATCGATCACGATATCGGCTTTGACGTTTAAAGGTTCCTCGCTGGCGGCCCGAGCTTGAATCGTTAGACCGGTAATTTGCATTTGGGCGCCGATCATCTCGGTCACCATGGCGTTGACCCGGATGCCAGATGCGATGGTGAGGTTGGGTTGTTGCAGTGCGTAGCGCCTCAGAACCATTTCCATCGTGGCGCGACGACACATCATCAGCCAAAGTGCCTCATCTTCCGGCGCCGGCGTATAGCTTTGACTGAGCTCGGTGGCAGCATTTCTTGAAAGGGGACTTTACGGGCGCCGGCCTGCCAAAAGTTTTCAATAAGGTCCGGAAATTGTTCGGTCAGCAGATTGCTCATGGCCGCCAGAAAGGCGTGGGGATGGCGAAATTGAGAAGCCCCGCGTCTGAGCCATTCGAAAAAAATCTCGTCCGGGCCACCATCGGGCAATGGGTCATCGCGCTCGTAAACGGTTACCTTGTGGCCCTGTTTCGCAAGGCCTAACGCGGTGCAAAGGCCACAGATGCCAGCGCCGACAATGGCGATTTGTTTTGAAGTGGGTGACGCGGTCATGGCTTTGGGTCTCATTGTCTGGTTTAAACGGCGATGGCAGTCTAGCAAAAATATTCAATTAGGTGGATGTTGTGGTGACTGCGCCGCAGTCTTGTTGCGCNNGACACATCCATGAGTGACTGCGCCCTATTTTGGAATTAATCAATAACCAGATAGCACCTTACCTGGCGCGGACAGGCGCAAGATAAGGCGCTGATTCGGGAATGCTAAGCACCANCCNAGGGCCTTGGTTTTAGACAATTTGACCGGTTCGGGCCTGGGTATACCCCACCGATTTCTCGAAGGCGACAGCGCCTCCGATTAACACATGAGAGACGCCAATCGCATCGCGGGTGTAGCGGTAGCCATCTCCGGGCACATCTTGAACATAATACTCAGCGCCACGATCAATGGTTTCAGGATCAAAGATCGTGATGTCGGCAATATAACCGGGTATCAGTTGCCCTCGATCTTGGATGCCCCATATCTCAGCAGGCTCGGCAGTAATTTTTCGAATGGCGGTTTCAATACTGAGGCTTTGGCTGTCTCGGACAAACTTCGAAAACAAGTAGCCCGTATCGCCATAGGTTGAGAAGGAAAGGATGTGGGCGCCGCCGTCACTGGCGCCGATCATCACGTTCGGTTGCTTGAGGAGCGCGCCGACAGCCGGGACGTCATTATGACCCATGCTCGCCGCAAGAAAGTGCGCGTCCAAATCCTCTTCTAAAGACAGATCGATCATCACATCTAAGGGCGTGTTGCCGCGTAGGTTGGCGATCTCAGCGAGGGTTTTTCCAATTAATTCGGCATTGGCAGCGCTTTGGACGCGGCGCACGACCAAGGCGGACCACAATGACATCATGGGCGCAGCTTCTTGGGTGAGCGCAGCCCGCTGGGCTGGGTCGTTGAGGGCTGCCAGGACGTCGGCCTTGGTGCCAAACCGGATGAGGCCATACCAGGTTGGCAGACGCATAAACAACAAACTCGGCACCTCCAAAGAAAAACTGATGTCGATTGGGCGGGTTTGAACCTGTGGCCAGACCCTTGCGCCGCGCGCCATCTGTTCGTCGACGCGGGCCATGATGGCGGCAACACCGTCTGCATTGTCGGCGTTTAAGAAGAGCGGCGACAAGGTTGTTGTAATGTCATGCTTGAGACTCAATTCGGCAAGTTGATCAACGCGCGCAAGGGTTAAGTCGATGTCATAAAATTCGTGAACAACTTGGAGCAATTTTTTGGTTTCGCCCAAAACAGCGCACAAAGCATCGAGTTCCTCGGTGCTTGCCCAGCGGCTCGGCACAGGCTGTAGGCGCTCGTCCATGTCGACGAAACTCGTCGAAAGACCCACCGCGCCGGCGCGGATACAGTCGGTCAACAGCGCACACATGTTATCGATCTCGTCTGGCTCTGCCGTTCTGGTCATCGCCGCGTCTCCCATGACCCAAAGCCGAAGGAGGCTGTGGCCCGCCAAGGGGGCAACGTTGATGCTCAGATCCTGTTTGATTCGAGTCATGTATTCCTCAAAACTTTCCCAATCCCAGGTAACCCCTTCGGAAAAGGCCTTATGCGGCATCTCCTCGATTTGGTTAAACATGCCAACGAGCTTCATTCGGTGTTCCGCTTTGAGCGGGGCCAGCGACAAGGAGCAGTTACCCGGCACAATGGTGGTGACGCCGTGCTCGATGGCGGGCTTTGCGGCGCCATCCCAAAGAAGCTGTGCATCAAAATGCGTATGGGGGTCGATAAAGCCTGGACTGACGATTTTACCGGAGGCATCAATTTCCGTTTGGGCGGACTCTGTGAGCGCGCCAATGGCGGTAATGCGATTGCCGGTAATGCCAATATCGGCAGAAAATAGCGGGTTACCAGAGCCATCAGCAATCGTGCCGTTTCGTATGATTAAGTCCATTTTAATGCTCCTGGCAGAATGTTTTTTTGAGTTTTCATGTCGACTATGGGCCGTTGTAAGAGTCGGTTAAGGCATCTCGAATATGAGTCCAATCCTGGCCGATAAGCTCATCGATGGCGGTGGCCGCACAGCGGGTCATTAATCGATCGCAGGTTTTTGGGTCCAATGGGATCTGGGTCTCACCCCCATTGTCAAACGATAGTGTGACGAGGAGTTCAGCATGACCTTCGTGCGCCGCGCCGAGTCGTACCATTGAGATGGTCGCTGTCAACCCAAGGCCTCCACCCTTTGCGTGTGCGGCGGCTCTAAAAAGAGAATGTCGCTTGGTAAGATTGGGTTGGACGACTGTCCGCTCGAGTCGCTGTCTTGATTCACAACCCGGCGAGCAAAAATGTGGAGATTCCAGCTTTGAAGCTGGGCCACGGCCTGGTCTCGGTCAAGCGCCGGCAGATGCTGCTCGGCGACGGCTTCCCAGGTGGCATTGAGCGCTGGGGTGATTGATTTCCTTAAGATTTTCAACGCGCTGCTTTCCTAGATGTGGCCATAGCGGGTCTTCTTTGTAGCGAAATTAAGGCTGGGATGCAACTGGCGGTCGTTCATCTTGGTATGATCTGAGTCAGATCCAGTAGACCGGTTAGGGAGACACAATGAGCACGGGTTGTTGTGATGAGTTGATAGATGTCGGTCGCCTCGCCGTTCGCCAGCGCCGGGTTTTAATCTGGGTGATGCTGATCAACCTGGCAACCTTTCTGATGATGGTTGCTGGATCGGTGATGAGCGGGTCCTCCGCGTTGCTCTCCGGCACCCTCGATAATTTTGGAGATGCGTTGGCCTATATGGTGAGCTTGGCGGTTGTTGGCGCAAGTGTGCAGGTCAAAGCCAAGGCGGCTTTATTTAAAAGTGTTCTCATTGGTTTCGCCGCGGTCGCGGTTTTGATGCAACTCATCCTGAAGGGCATAAATCCCGAGGTGCCTATCGTTGAGACCATGGGGATCGCAGCAGTTTTAAATCTGATGGCAAACAGTTTTTGCCTGATGTTGCTGACGCCCCATCGCTCGGATGATGTCAATATGGCGTCGGTTTGGGAGTGTTCCCGTAATGATGTATTCGAAGGGTTTGGGGTGATTGTGACCGCTGTCTTAGTGTATTGGACCGGTTCGGCCTACCCGGATCTTATCGTTGCGGTACTCTTGCTCGGGCTCTTTACGCGGTCGGCTGTCTCGATGGGGCGAACGGCTTGGCGCGCCATGCACGTGGCCTAGATCCTTTTGGGGTCGGCTAGAGCCTAAGGGGCTGTCTTCCAATCCAAAGGGTTGTCGCATAAGCCAAGAGGGTTTGCTGGTCATCGAATAAGGCAGAGCCTGCGAGATGCTTTTTACCCGCAACCGCAATGGTCCAAGCGGTGACCTGCAATGAACTACCGGCCCTTGGGGTGGTGAGTACCTTGGCCGTCATGCGACCGAGGAGGCCGGTGCGGATACCCTCTGCTAGGAAGGCATACTGGCCAGGGCAATCCAGGGCGGTCCAGAGCAAAGCCTGCGGGAGTTTGCCTGCGTCGTCGCCCCATTCGGTTTTGGTTTCCCAAATGGCGGACACTTGACGATCCACCGGGGCGACAAAAATGTGTAGCCCTTCTGGGTGCTCGGGGCCACAACAAAAACAGATAGGATGAAAGCCTTGCTGGCCCGGCAAAAGCGGATTGATGTTGGGCATCAATGCCGCGGATCGGGATTCGGCTGCGCGGGTTTGAGCCCAGTCGGGCGGATCAGGGACCTCCAAAGACAGCCGCGCGGCTCGCACTTCAGCAATCAAGGTATCGCGGTCCTGAATCTGGTAGTTGCGCGGGTTGTCGTCGTCAAACAAGACTGACATCGATTGATCGAGCGGAATGGGGGATCGCAACGTCACCTCAGCACTGTCGTCCGTGGTCAGATCGGCGAAGGCTGCAAATCGACCGCTGACGTAGCCGCCATGTCCCGAGGTCGGGGGGCCGCGAAACCGTTCCAAAATGGTGATCCGGGTATTATTCGTGGTGCTCTGACTCATGGTGGACTATCTTATCACTTGGTGAATTGGCTCATGGGAGGCCAGTAATGCGTGTTGACAGTTTATGGATTTATCCAATTAAGGGTTGTCGAGGTCAAGCACTGGATGCCGTGGATGTTACCACAGAGGGTTTTGACGGCGATCGACAATTTGTCTTAACCGACAGCGGCGTGCCGCAAAGTCAAAAAAGCCTACCCGCGCTTAAAGATCTGGCTGCAACCTGGCAAGCGGGACAGCTAACCCTATCCTTTAAAGGCGGGGATCCCTTTCAAGTACCGGCTGAGTCACACCGCCAAAAAGAGCCGATGCCGTTGATCGGTAGAACCGTTGGCGTTATCGACCTTGGAGAGCCTGTTGCGCAGTGGCTCTCTGAGGCCTTCGGCAAACGGTTACGCTTAGTCAAAGCCGCGGCAGGCGAGGCTATATCGATTCCACTGCCGGTATTTGCGCGCCTTGAAGGCACGGTGCAATCCAAAACGGTGGATGTCGCGCCACTTTTATTAGCGAATCAAGCATCACTTGATGATTTAAATCAGCGGCTTGAGGCGCCAGTCCCTATGGACCGATTTCGAGCCAATATCGTGGTCTCAGGACTTGCAGCCTACGCCGAAGATGCGCTTGATACACTGCGTCTCGGTGAGGTGTCTTTTGACGCCGTGACCGCTTGCGAGCGGTGTGCCGTGACGACCTTTGATCAAACCCCAGATGGCGCAAGTGATGTGGCCAGTAAGGAGCCGCTGCGGACCTTGAGCCGCTATCGCCGACGCGAGAACGGCTATGCGGGCGGGGTCATGTTTGGAACCTATATCGCACCGCTTAAAGTGGGTCGGATTCACGTCGGCGATTACGCTGGGTGACGCGCAACGCCCGTCATGGCTAAAACGATCGCGGCATCTTCAGGACATGTTCGCCGATGTAACTCAATATCAAATTGGTTGAGATCGGCGCGATTTGGTAGAGACGGGTTTCCCGAAACTTGCGTTCGATATGATATTCCTTTGCGAACGCAAAGCCGCCGTGGGTTTGCATGCAAACATCACCCGCTCGCCAAGACGCTTCCGATGCCAGCATTTTCGCCATGTTGGCTTCAGCGCCGCAAGCCTCACCCGCATCAAATAGGTGTGCTGCTTTTTCAACCATTAACCACGCCGCTTCGACTTCTGTGTAACATCGCGCAATCGGAAATTGCACGCCTTGGTTTTGGCCGATGGGGCGATCAAAGACAACCCGATCGGTCGCATAGCGGCTTGCTTTATCGATAAAGTACCGGCCATCGCCAACACATTCTGCCGCAATTAAAATGCGCTCTGCGTTCATGCCGTCGAGAATGACTTTGAAGCCTTGGCCCTCAACACCGAGCAGGTTTTCGCGCGGAATCTTGAGATCATCAAAGAACAACTCGCAAGAATGGTGATTGATCATGGAATCAATTGGCCGGATCTCGAGGCCGTTACCGACGGCTTTGCCGACATCAACAATGAAGGCGGATAAACCTTCTGTCTTTTTGTTGGTCTCTTCTTTGGGGGTCGTACGCGCAAGGAGCACCATTAAATCCGAATGCTCAATTCGGCTAATCCAGACCTTCTGGCCATTGACCACGTAATGGTCGCCATCCAATCGGGCGGTCGTTTTTAAGCTCGTGGTATCGGTGCCGGTTGTCGGCTCGGTAACGCCAAAGCTTTGAAGCCGCAATTCACCGGCCGCAATTTTGGGTAAATAGTACTGTTTTTGTGCGTCACTGCCGTGCCTTAACACCGAGCCCATGACGTACATCTGCGCGTGACACGCGCCTGCATGAGCGCCTGCGCGGCAGACTTCTTCCATGATAATAGAGGCTTCATACACGCCAAGACCCGATCCACCATAGGCTTCCGGGATCAAAACGGTGAGAAATCCGCTTTCGGTTAGGGCTTGAACGAATTCCGTCGGGTAGCCTCGGTCTCGGTCGAGTTCGAGCCAATAGGATTCGCCGAATTTGGCACAGAGTTGTCTGACGGCGTGACGGATCTCGGTAATGTCGCTGGCTTCAGGCATAGGGCGTCGCTCGATGATTTTTAAGTGCCGTAACCCTACCCAAGTCTGCCTCCGGTCTCAATAAGGCATTGTCTCAAAGAATCTGGGCGCGCTGTAATGTCTCGATGCGTTGCGCTAGCGGTGGGTGGCTGAGAAAGAGTTGACTGATGCTGCTGCGAGACCCGGAGATCCCAAAGGCTGCAAACTCGCCCGGCAAATCTTCAGGCGCTTGGACCTGCTGAAGTTTTTTCAAAGCGTTGATCATGTTTTGTTTTCCCGCTAATCGGGCGCCCCCTTCATCGGCTCTAAATTCACGTCGTCGCGAGAACCAAAGCGCGATCACGGTTGCGATGCACGACAGAAAAATTTGCGCAATGATCGAGGTGATGAAATAACCCATGCCCAAACCGCGCTGATTCTTGAGAATCACTTTGTCAACAAAAAAGCCAGCAAGGCGAGACAGGAAAATGACGAAGGTATTGAGTAGGCCCTGCAACAGGGCCATGGTGATCATATCGCCATTAGCAACATGTGCGACTTCGTGCCCTAAAACGGCTTCGACCTCAGCCTGGCTCATCGTGTTAAGAAGACCGGTCGAAACAGCCACCAGCGAACGGTTACGGGTCATCCCCGTTGCAAAGGCATTGGGTTGCGGTTGTTGAAAGATGCCGACCTCTGGCGCGTCGATCCCAACCTTTTTAGCTTGGCGATGAACCGTATCAACCAACCAGCGCTCCTGAGCGTTTCCGGGTGTGGTAATCATTTGAACGCCCATACCGCGTTTCGCCATAAACTTCGACAAGGCGAGTGAGATAAAGGCGCCGCCGAAACCGAAGCAGGCCGCAAAAGCCAACACACCGGCGGTATTAAACCCAGTGCCACTTTGTACGAGCCAGATATCGAGTCCAATGAGCTGAAAGACAACCCCCATGACCAGCAGAATGCCAAGGTTTGCCGCGGCGAAAATAATAACTCGGAACATATTAATGACTCCTCTTTGTGGAAATGATTGGGTCGGCTGGTGAAGATTTCAAGGCTTTTAAAAGGCTTTGAGGGCTGGCGTGGATTGCGTTGGATCATCAGTTGACAATAGTTTGCGCCGGTTTAACCTTTCTTTACAGGGCTGCTTACTTGTACGATGTTTTGCTTGGAAGGGGTGTTGGGAGTAGGCCCGCGGAGCGCACAATGGATTCAAGCATTGATCTTGAACGATCGGTTTGATGACAGCGCCTTTCATGACAGCGCCTTTGACGACAGTGCCTTTGATGCGGGGTGCCTTTGACGACAGTGCTCATGCGTCCTGCCCCAACGCACCGTTTAACGCGCTTGGCATCTAATCAACAGCGGTTGCGGCACGCGGTACTCAATCAATTAATCCATCAATTACCAAGGATTCGGCCTATCAAACAAGAAACATTTAAAACGCCC
>JGI20154J14316_10001743_pt1 | contig 18962 bp, 18 predicted proteins | sample COG_04_FD_14316 | JGI IMG/M metagenome (IMG submission 14316) | reverse complement strand
TTCTGTAATCCAAGATTTATAATAATCTTCGTCTTGTAAATTCATGGCGTCTTCGGTTACCATTAATGGACTAAAAGTGTCCACCATAACAGCAAGTTCGAAAGTTTCTTTTTTTCCAATACTTTTTTCCATCGCTCCAGGGTGTGGGCCGTGAGGAATGCCGGCAGGATGTAAGGTAACACTCCCTTGATTGATGTCATTTCTACTCATAAAATCACCATCAACATAATAAATCACTTCATCAGAATCTATATTAGAATGATTGTAAGGCGCTGGTACTGATTTTGGGTGGTAATCATACAGTCTAGGGACAAACGAACAGATGACAAATTTGTTTGTTTCAAAGGTTTGATGAATCGGCGGTGGCTGATGAATCATCCCTGTAATGGGCTCAAAATCATGTATAGAAAATTTATAAGGGAAATTATAACCATCCCAACCAATCACGCTAAAGGGGTGCGCTGCATAGATGTATTCGTGTATAGTATCTTGTTTTTTTACTTTCATTATAAAGTCGCCTGTTTCATTAAACGTTTCAAGCTCAGTAGGCGGGTGGAGATCGCGTTCGCAATAAGGTGCGCCTTCGATGTGTTGACCAAACCAATTTCTATAGCGTTTTGGGGTGTAAACTGGACTCTTGGATTCCACAATAAACAACCGATTATCTGCACCATTAAATTCAATTTGATAGATAATGCCTCTAGGAATTACAAGGTAATCACCATACTTAAATTCGATATTCCCCAAATGTGTTCTTAACGTTCCTGTTCCTTTATGGATAAAAAGCACTTCGTCTGAATCTGTGTTTTTATAAAAATAGCTTCTCAATGATTCCTTTGGTGCTGCCAAACTAATCTGACAATCATTATTGACTAGAATGCAGGTTCTACTTTCTAGATAATCATTCGTTGGTGCCACTTTAAATCCTTCAAGTTTGAGCGATTTCATGTTTTTAGACACCGCAATTTTTGGCGCTACATCGTAGGATTTTAGAATGGCTTTCACTTGTGTAGGACGTTGGGTATGATACATTAAGGTTGACATCCCATCAAACCCAATCGTACCAAACAACTCTTCATAATAGAAGTTACCATTTTCGTCCTTAAAAACGGTGTGTCGCTTAGGGGGTATTTTTCCTAATGTATGATATCTTGGCATGCTATGAAGTTTAAATAAATAACAAGAACAAAGCTATAAATAATATGAAGTAATTGTTTGTTTATTATTAAAACTGTTTCTATATAAGACTATTTATATGTATTTTTGTATTAATAAAGAATTTTATTCTTTTTACAGATTGTTATTTTAAGATTAATACATTTTTATTCTATATGCCAGAAAAACTAAACAAAACCGATATTGAAATATTAAGGCTGTTACAACAAAACAGTAACCGTACTATAAAAAATATTGCTGACCTCTTAGGGATGACTACAACGCCTGTTTTTGATCGTATTAAAAAGCTAGAAAAACGAGGGTTTATTAGTAAATATGCAGCGATTTTGGATTCAAAGAAATTGGGTTTAAAATTAACCGTTTTCGCAGGAATCGCACTCAAAAATCATACGCGGAGTTATTTGGAGAAATTTGTAAAAACGATTGATGGATTTTCAGAAGTAGTGGAGTGTCACCGGGTGTCAGGAAATTTTGATTATTTACTAAAATTAGTGTTGGTTGATATTGAAGATTATGAACAGTTTATCTTAACAAAATTGGCCGTGATTACGGATCTAAGCAACGTACAAAGTTATGTGGCGCTGTCTCAAAGTAAATCGACTAATGAGGTGAATTTGGATCATTTGATGTGAGGATAATCATAAAATTAACTACTCCCTCAACACAATCAAGCTGGCCTTATAACCAGTTGTCAAGAGCCATTCGCCAGAACCTATGAGGGTGTCATCCTCGTTATAAACCCTTAATTGGGCGGTGTTAGGACTGGAACTCCCTTCATTTAGCGCATAAAACTCAATAGTATTTAAACCTTCTTCTAACTCAACATCAATTATATACGCTGAGTTTCTGAGTGTGATGTTTGGATGAATAATAGCTTTGTTAAGCATTAATTTAATACGATCACCATCTTCATATTCATGATCTCGACATAGGATGCGAATGTATTTGGATGTTGTTTTAATATCTCCTAAATAGAAATCCCTGTCAAACTTAGACACATTAGTACGGTTCTCATTAAATTGCTGCTTAATTTCCCATGTAGGATCCACCACATCGCGGGTTTCGGTAATGCCATATTTTTTTTTTGCAAAGCCGTCGATAGGTTTGATGCCCATTGTGATTGTAAATCCTTTATCCGTTAATCCTTTGATAGGCGAGAGTGTTAAAGGAAATTGCTCAGACAACTTGTTTTTTTCTAATGCTAATGCTTTGATCCGAAATGTTTCTTGATTGGTATCTAGCTGAGAATACACTGCATGTTGCATTCCAATTAATAATAGTAACAACATTAAATTTCGATTCATAAAAACGTAGTAGCTTTCTTAAGGTGTAAATATATTGATTTGATTTTTAATTTTCTTGCACATCGCAAAGTATAAATTTCAGCTTTTATGTTTTCTTAGCTTTCAATAAATGTTCCAAACTTAGGCGTTCACTTTTTATTTTCATTTTTAATATTTAAAGCCCCCAATTTCATATCTTTAAACTTTAATTATTTATTTTAAGTGCAAACAAAACTAACCGCTTTAAAACAACAGCTTACAGGAGAACTTTATGACAGTGATCTTGTAAAAACCTTATATGCTACGGATGCCTCTGTGTATCGTGAGCTTCCGCTTGCAGTGGCCATCCCTAAAACGACAGCGGATATTAAACGCCTCATTGAATTTGCTAATACAAATGCTCTATCGCTTATTCCACGTGCTGCTGGGACATCCTTAGCAGGGCAATGCGTTGGCGATGGGATCGTTGTAGATGTATCAAAGTATCTAAATGAAATTTTGGAAATTAACGCTCAAGAACAGTGGGTGCGTGTACAACCAGGAGTCGTCAGAGACCAGTTGAACGTGTTTTTAAAGCCCTATGGCTTCTTTTTTGGGCCAAACACATCAACTGCTAACCGCTGTACTATGGGTGGCATGGTGGGGAATAACTCTTGTGGCTCAACGTCTATTGTTTATGGATCAACTCGAGATCATACGCTCGCTGTGAAAGCACTTTTAAGCGATGGGAGCGCCGTTGAATTTTCATCATTGACTAAAGAAGAATTTAATTTTAAAACAAAAGGCAATTCATTAGAAGCGGCGCTTTACAAGCAAATTCATTCAGAACTAGTCAATCCTGTCATTCGAGAACAAATAATTACAGGCTATCCAAAAGCATCGATTGCACGACGCAATACAGGTTATGCAGTGGATTCACTCATGCATACTTCTGCATTTGAAGAGGCTAATGAAGACTTTAATTTCTCAAAACTTCTCTGTGGCTCTGAAGGAACTTTAGCATTTTCTACGGAACTAAAACTTCAAATTGTGCCACTTCCAAAACCGTATCAAGTAGTTTTGAATGCGCATTTTAATTCTATATCACAAAGTCTTCAGGCAACTTTAATAGCCATGAAACAAGCACCAACAGCTTGTGAGTTGATGGATAAAACCATATTAGATTGTACCAAAGATAATACCACCCAGCAAAAAAATAGATTCTTTCTGGAAGGCGATCCAGATGCGATCTTAATGGTCGAGTTTAGAGGTGATACTTTAGAGGAAGCCAAACAACAGGCTTTGGAGTTAGAAACGAATCTTAAAGCATCTAATTTAGGCTACGCCTATAAGTTGGTTGAAGGAGATGATTGTAATAAAGTATGGGACTTACGAAAAGCGGGGTTGGGATTGTTGGCAAATATTCCAGGAGATGCCAAAGCAGTAGCTTGTATAGAAGATACAGCAGTAGCTTTAGAAGATTTACCTTTATATATTGAAGCATTTACAGGACTACTGAAGTCATATAATCAGAAAGCAGTGTATTATGCACACGCAGGTGCAGGAGAATTGCACCTAAGACCAATTTTAAACCTAAAATCATCTAAAGATGTAGTCTTGTTTCGTAACATTAGTGAAGCCTCAGCAAAACTAGTTAAATCCTATAGGGGAGCCCTCAGTGGCGAACATGGTGATGGCCGCGTTCGGTCAGAATTTATTCCTTTGGTTTTAGGGGAAGAAAATTATCAACTTTTAAAGCGAATTAAATCAACATGGGACCCATTAACGCTTTTCAATCCAGGAAAAATAGTGGATGCTGTCTCTATGGATACTGCATTGAGATACGAAGCCGATATACCTGTTCCAAAAATAAATACCCTCTATAATTTTGAATCTACCGGCGGCTTTTTAAGTACGGTTGAAAAATGTAACGGATCTGGTGATTGTCGGAAATTGAGTTTTGCCGGCGGCACAATGTGTCCGAGCTACAGAGCGACACTAGATGAGAAAGATTCTACCCGAGGCAGGGCGAATGTATTGAGGGAATTTTTAACTCAAAACACCAAAGACAACCCCTTTGATCATCCAGAAATCAAAGAAGCGATGGATCTATGTGTCTCTTGTAAAGCATGTAAATCCGAGTGTCCTTCCAATGTGGATATGGCACGTTTGAAAGCAGAGTTTTTATATCAATATCAAAAATCAAATCCAGTATCAATTCGAACAAAACTAATAGCTCATAATGCAAAAATAAATTCAATAGCGCATCGGTTTGCTGGAGTTTATAATTTTTTAGGTAATAAGTCATGGTTTAAATCTCTTATAGGCGTTCACGAAAACCGATCCCTTCCAAGCTTACTTCCAACTACATTAAGGCAGTGGTTTTCTGTTCATAAACAAAAAAAACAGCTAAGGAGCGTCTATTTTTTTTGTGATGAATACACCAATTATTACGATGTAGAAATTGGTAAAAAATCAATTTTACTTCTAAATAAATTAGGATACACTGTTCTCATGCCTAGTCATGCGGAGAGTGCTCGAGCTTATATTTCCAAAGGATTTTTAGAGCAGGCAAAAACCATCGCAACGGATAATATAAATACGTTTAGCACCTTAGTAACAAAAGACGCACCATTAATAGGAATTGAGCCGTCTGCCATCTTAGGGTTTAGAGATGAATATCCAAACCTTGTTGATCCTTCGCTAAAGTCAGTTGCAGAAAATTTAGCTCATAATGTATTTATAATCGAGGAGTTTCTAGCAAATGAATTGGCATCAAATCACATTGCTATTTCAAACTTCACTTCGAAAACAGAAACTATTTATTACCATGGACACTGTCACCAAAAAGCCTTGTCCTCGAATTCTTTTGCCATCACTATTCTAGGGATGCCTTTAAATTTTAAGGTATCTGCTATTGATTCTGGCTGTTGTGGAATGGCAGGATCATTTGGGTATGAAAAAGAACATTATGATTTAAGTCAACAAATAGGCGAGGACCGCTTATTTCCAGCCTTGAGAGCTATGAAATCTAATGCAATTTTAGCAGCTTCAGGAACAAGCTGCAGGCATCAAATCAAAGATGGCGTAAATAAAACAGCGTTACATCCCGTCGAAGTACTTTATAATGCATTAAATTAGCAGCTATGAGCTATTTAGAATTTCTTGGATATTTCGGCGCATTTTTAACCGGTATTGTGATTGGACTTTTTGGAGGAGGTGGATCTATTTTAGCGGTTCCGATATTTGTTTATTTATTTAAAATTAATCCCATTTTAGCGACGAGCTACTCCATGTTTGTCGTTGGATTTTCAGCGACCATTGGAACACTCATAAACATAAAAAAGAAATTAATTGAATACAAAACAGCATTAATATTCACATTTCCAGCTCTAATATCTGTTTTTCTAACCCGTCGTTTTGTGATTACAAACCTTCCAGATATTATTACGACCATAGGAAATTTTGTATTTACAAAAGAAAGGGTGTTGATGTTATTTTTTAGCATAATTATTATGTTATCAGCTTTTTACATGATCACAAAAAGCAAAACAAACATCGGTTCTAATTTATATGCTAAAAGAAATTATTACCTGTTAATCCTAATTGGTTTGGGGGTTGGACTTTTAACGGGTCTCATAGGCGCTGGTGGTGGGTTTATAATTGTACCTGCATTGGTGTTGTTTGCAAGATTAGCAATCAGACAAGCCGTTGCAACCTCTTTGGTAATTATTACGTTTAATTCACTTATTGGATTTACATCAGATTTAACCTTTTTAAAAATTGACTGGAATTTTCTCATACTATTCACAACGCTATCGGTTTTAGGAATTTTTGTAGGGACATATAGTTCTAACTATATACGAGAGTCAACCTTAAAAACTAATTTTGCGCGCTTTATGATTTTGATGGCTGTGGTGATTATTTTTAAGGAAATAACTTCTTAGATTGTAATATATTTGATGTTATGGAGTTATACAAATAAATCTATTAATGAAAACTAATGAAGTCTAAATTGCAATTTATATTGATTTTTATGGTAATTTTTAGTGGATGTAAGTATCTTAATCCTTTATCTAATTTTGATAAACATCCAAGAGAAAATGCTCATGTATTTTTTTTATTAAATAACTGTCAAAAAGAAATCACTGTAATTGCAAAAAACAATTTAGATAATTCTAATTTACACCAAGGTACAGCTGAAAAAGATGAATTACACTATTTTTGGATTAGTAAAGAGTATGCTGATATTGAAAATATTGTGTTTTATATAGACAAATCCGAGAAAAGGTATCCTTTAAAGTTGAAGTTAGATCAGGGAAGATATTTTGGAGCTATAAATTGTGACCAATGACACAAAAATCAGAAAAATAAATAAAGTAGATAGTCATTAAACTAACATCCAATGACGTTATTTTAATTTTTTGATTACCTTTGTACTTCGAATACGTTGAACAACTATGAGTCCAAAAGTTTTACTTAACAGCAAGGAAGTAAACATCATTCTACATCGATTGGCTTGTCAACTCATTGAAAAACATACCGACTTTTCCAACACTGTTTTAATTGGCTTACAACCGAGAGGCATCTTTTTAGCACAGCGTTTAAAAACGCTTTTGTTAGAAGAATATAAGCTTACTAATGTGCAATTAGGGCTGTTAGACATCACGTTTTACAGAGATGATTTTAGACGTTCGGAAAAAATACTCGAAGCAAACTCTACCGAAATTGATTTTTTGATTGAAGGAAAACGCGTTGTTTTTATTGACGACGTTTTATATACAGGACGAAGTATTCGTGCAGCGTTGACCGCGATTCAATCGTTTGGTCGCCCTAGCGAGATAGAACTTTTAACCCTTATTGATCGCCGTTTTAGCAGACATTTACCTATTCAGCCCGATTATAGAGGCCGACAAGTAGATGCAATTAACGATGAAAAAGTATTGGTGAACTGGAAAGAAACAAGTGGTGAAGACGCCGTTTATTTGATAAAAAATTAGACTATGAGCGAACTGAGTGTAGATCATTTATTAGGAATAAAATATCTCAACAACGATGATGTTAACCTTATTTTTGAAACTGCCGATCATTTCAAAAAAGTGATCAATCGTCCCATAAAAAAAGTGCCTTCTCTTAGAGATATTACAATTGCCAATCTGTTTTTTGAAAATTCAACACGTACAAAACTGTCTTTTGAACTGGCCCAAAAACGATTGTCTGCCGATGTGATTAATTTTTCTTCTGGACAGTCGTCTGTTAACAAAGGAGAAACTCTGATTGATACCGTTAATAATATTCTTTCAATGAAAGTTGACATAGTTGTTATTCGCCATCCAAATCCAGGTGCAGCCTCGTTTTTATCCAAACATGTAAATGCTCAGATTATCAATGCTGGCGATGGAGCACATGAACATCCAACGCAAGCCTTATTGGATAGCTATTCAATTCGTGAAAAGTATGGCGAAGTGAAAGGCAAAAAAGTAGTCATTGTTGGTGATATTTTACACAGTAGAGTTGCGTTGTCAAACATTTTCGCGTTACAATTACAGGGTGCAGAAGTGATGGTTTGTGGCCCTAAAACCTTAATCCCAAAGTACATTGATAAGCTTGGAGTAAAGGTTGAGGCAAATCTATATAAAGCTCTTAAATGGTGTGATATAGCAAATATGTTGCGCGTTCAAAACGAACGTATGGAAATTAGTTATTTCCCAACAACGAGAGAGTATACACAGCAGTATGGTGTTACAAAAAACCTGTTAGAATCGTTGGATAAAAAAATAACAATCATGCATCCAGGTCCTATAAATAGAGGTGTCGAAATTACAAGTGAAGTAGCAGATTCCGATCAAGCGATTATTTTAAACCAAGTGGAGAATGGCGTAGCCATTCGAATGGCAGTAACGTACCTTTTAGCTTCAAAAATAAAACAATAATTATGATTATAGAACAGCATAATTCTACCGCAATTATCACACAGGATAAAACAACTATTACAGAGTTCTCAACAAAACTTTCAGTTTTGCATGAGCGTTTTAAAGAAGTCGATGTGATTGTGCAACTAAATGATGCTACTGCTGCTTCTATGGATTCACTTGTTTCTTTATCTGAAACACATCGCCTCTTAAACCTTTCTTTTGTTGTGGTTAGTACACAATTAAATCAAGACGATTTTGAAGATAACTTCAGTGTTGTTCCTACACTTCAAGAAGCACATGATTATATAGAAATGGAAACCTTAGAACGCGATTTAGGAATTTAAACACATATTTTTTGAAACTTTCAATTCTTGGTTGTTACAGTGCAACCCCCCGAATTATTGCGCATACAACTTCTCAAGTATTAGAGACACGTGGTCATTTGTTTTTAATTGACTGTGGCGAAGGCACTCAAGTAGAGTTAAGACGTCATAAAATTAAATTTAATCAAATCAAACATATTTTTATTTCTCATTTACATGGCGATCACTATTTTGGATTGGTAGGACTTATTTCAACCTTTCGATTGCTAACACGTGAAACAGATTTACACATATATGGCCCTAAAGGTTTAAAAGAAATTATTACATTACAGCTGAAACTCTCTGAATCTTGGACTAATTTTAAGTTAATTTTTCATGTATTATCTTCTAAAGAATCAGAGCTTGTTTATGAAGACGAAAAAGTATCCGTTCAAACCATACCTTTAGATCATCGCGTGTATACAAATGGGTTTTTATTCAAAGAAAAACCATTTGAACGTAAATTAGATATTGAAAAAGCGGAAGCACTAAACATTGACAAAGCCTATTTTAGAAAACTTAAACAAGGCGATGATGTGACCAATGAGGAAGGAATTCTAATTTCAAACGAAACGGTGACTCTTGATGGTCATCAACCCAAAAGCTATGCCTTTTGCAGTGATACGGCGTATAAAGAAGACATCGTTCCGATAATTAAAGATGTGGATGTGTTGTATCACGAATCTACCTTTCTGGACGCTCATGAGAATTTATGTGTAAAAACAAAGCATTCTACTGCCAAGCAAGCAGCAACGATTGCTATGAAAGCTAATGTAAAACAATTAATTTTAGGACATTACTCCACACGGTATGGAGGACTAGAAGGCTTTAAATCGGAGGCCGAAACCGTATTTGAGAAAGTATTACTTGCAGATGACGGGAAAGTATTTAACTTTTAGAACTTCTCAAACACTCCTAAACCAAATAAAGCAAAATCATATTTTACTGGNTCTTTTGGGTCTAATTTCCGTAAAGAGGTATCTAATTCCATCAATGCTTTTGCATCATTTTGTTTTCGATTTAACAATCCTAGCTTTCGTGCTACATTCCCCGAATGCACATCAAGCGGGCAGGAGAGTTGTGAAGGCGATAGCTGCGTCCATAAACCAAAATCAACCTTAGTATCATTTGGACGAACCATCCACCTTAAAAACATATTAATTCGCTTCGCAGCAGATTTTTTTAAGGGATCACTTATGTGTTTTTGTGTTCGTTGAAGATGGTCGATTTCAAAAAAATGTTGCTTTAAATGATGAATTGCTCTTTGCAAACTATCTTCTTCTGCATAAGTATTAAAAACACCTTCTAAGCCATTATGTTGCGTATATATATACTTTAAACTCTCCATAAACTGAATGCAGTCCAAGCCATTAAAAGTGCGGTGTACAAAAGAATTTAAGGACTCTAAGTCTTTGGGTTGATGTTGCATTACAAATTGATATGGTGCATCGTCCATTAATGTCATTAAATGTTTTGCATTGTTTATGATACTTTTACGATTACCCCAAGCAATTGTCGCCGTGAGAAATCCAGAAATTTCGATATCTTCTTTAGATACGTAACGGTGTGGGATTTGAAGGGGGTCAGAGCCGATGAAATTAGGGGTGTTATACTGAATTACTTTAGTGTCTAAAAACGCCTTAAGCTCATTAGGATTTAATATAGTCAAACTAATTTGTTTTTATAAGGCCATCAACCATCGTTATTTTTCGATCTGTCATATCTGCTAATTTATGATTATGCGTTACAATCACAAAGGTTTGTCCAAAACGATCTCTTAGTTTGAAAAATAATTTATGAAGTTGTTCTGCGGATTCACTGTCTAAATTTCCTGAAGGCTCATCGGCAAAAATAACAGCAGGATTATTGATTAAAGCGCGCGCCACAGCCACTCGTTGTTGTTCGCCTCCAGAGAGTTCATTTGGTTTGTGATTAATTCGGTTTTCTAAGCCTAAAAAACCAAGTAATTCTTTCGCTTTAACTACTGCCTCTTTTTGTGATGTGCCCTTAATAAATGCGGGGATACAAACATTTTCAACTGCTGTAAATTCAGGCAATAATTGATGAAATTGAAAAATAAAGCCCAACTGTTCATTTCTAAATTTAGCTAACGAAGTCTCAGAAAGTGAGGCAATAGCAACCCCATTAATTTGAAGTTGACTTTCAGCGTTTTTAGACTGAAAATCTAACGTACCCAAAATCTGTAATAAAGTTGTTTTTCCAGCTCCTGATGCTCCAACAATTGAGACGACTTCTCCTTTTTTGATGTCTAAATCCACCCCTTTTAATACATGGAGATGATCGTAGTATTTATGTATCTGTTTTGCAATAATCATAATGTGAAATTAAGTTTTATAGTTTTTATGTGCAATATTTCGGGTGTATTTTAATTATTTGTTTACTAACTTTGGGGTCTAAAATTATATGATATGAAACGTGCTGTTTTTGCTGGAGGTTGTTTTTGGTGTACTGAAGCGGTTTTTAAACGTCTAAAAGGGGTTGAAAATATAAAATCAGGATATACAGGAGGATTTATAAAAAACCCAGCATACCGTGAAGTATGTCAAGGACGGACAGGACATACAGAAGGCATACGACTAGATTATGAAGAAAGTTTGATTTCCTATGTGGAGTTATTAGAAGTGTTTTTTGCGACTCACGATCCTACAACGCTTAACCGGCAAGCAAATGATGTGGGAACGCAATACCGTTCGGGAATTTTTTATACAGATATTGAGCAATATAACGTCGCAAAACAATATATGAAATCCCTTGAAGTTGCAAAAATTTATGAAAACTCAATTGTTACAGAACTAAAGCCTTTAGAAGTGTTTTATGATGCTGAGGATGATCACGATAGTTATTATGATCAAAACAGGGACCAACCTTATTGTACTTACTTAATCGACCCAAAAATTAAAAAACTGACTACGTATTTTAAATCACTTTTAAAATAAGAAACTGACCTAAAAATCAACATAAAATGAATCTAAAAAACGCCTCTAAATCAACAAAATTTTTTCTTGGATTGTGTTTTGATGCCTTAGGATATCTCTCTTTTGTGTTTCCGTTATTTGATGTGTTGTGGGCGCCTCTATCGGCCTATTTAATGACTCAATTATATGTCGGTAAAAAAGGAAAAATAGCAGCAGTAGTTGTTTTTATTGAAGAAGCACTTCCAATATTAGATGTGATACCTACTTTTACAATTATGTGGATTTATAGCAATTATTTTGAGAAGACGAGTACTGAAAAAAGTAATTAATCCTTTAAAAAACGTCCCAATCCAAAGCGGCGAATCATTTTCTTTTCGAAATTCCAGAAAAACTGAAATTGACCAAAAACCCAACCGACTACTACTAATAATATCTGATAAAAAATAAGGCTAATCGTAATAAACAGAATCCAATACAATAATGGATGTAAATTATCTGTAGTAATTCCTATCAATTTAATAAAAGGGCGACCCACAACAACCGACGAAGAACCGGTAATTGCAAACACGATAAAAATTCGAATCAATTCCCAGCGTTGATCAACTACCCATTTGGGTTCTAATTTAGAAATCGCAAACAAAACGATTTTCAAAAGTATATAGAATACAATTACAGAAAGAGGTAGTGTTATATACAGTTCTGAAAACGATAATAAAGCCGAGAATTTATACGCACTAGATCCTAAAAAAAATAGCCCTAAAAAGGGAAACAAAAGTTGCCAATTTTGTGTTATTTCCCACGCTGTTTTAAATCTCTTCATGTTCATTAATTTAAATCAAATATACTATAACTTAAAAAACCTTAACGACTATGTTAAGGTTTTTTATTATTGATATTTCGAGAGGACTATTACTTCAATATAGAAATAATTTGAGAAGCTAATTCAGATCCAATACGATCTTGTGCTTGATTGGTCGCAGCGCCAATATGTGGTGTTAATGAAATTTTTGGGTTCATTAATATTTGAACAGCTGGCGTTGGTTCGTTCTCAAACGTATCTAATCCAGCAAATGCTAACTTGTTAGAATTTAGAGCTTCTACTAGTGCAACTTCATTAACTACACCGCCACGAGCTGCATTTATTAATGCAGACCCTTCTTTCATAATTCCAAATTCAGCTTCCCCAATCACAAAATCTTTTTGTGCTGGTACATGTAACGTAATAAAGTCCGCGTCTTTTAAAACCGTTTCTTTAGAGACCGTTTTAATTTCAAAATCAAGTGTTTGTCCATCATAAAAGGAAAGCGATAAGGTTGTTTTTTCTAAAAATGGATCAAACGCTAGTACTTTCATGCCGAGACCTAAGGCCATTTTTGCAGTGGCTTGACCGATTCTACCAAATCCAATGACTCCTAAAGTTTTTCCACGTAACTCAGTACCTTTTGCGTAGGCTTTTTTAAGGTTTTTGAATTTTGATTCGCCTTCTAAAGGCATTGTTCGGTTGGAGTCATACAAGAAACGAACGCCTGCAAATAAATGTGCAAACACCAATTCGGCTACTGATTCTGAAGATGCAGCTGGAGTATTGATCACACTTAATCCTTTTTCACGAGCATATTCAACATCAATATTGTCCATGCCAACACCACCTCTTCCGATGATTTTTAGGCCTGGACAGGCATCTATAAGATCTTGTCTAACCGTTGTTGCACTTCGAACAAGAAGCGCTACAATGTTTTCAGAGTTGATATAGTTTTCTAATTGTTCTTGTGCTACAGTGGTCGTAAGGACTTCAAATCCTGCTGCAGTTAAATCGTCGATTCCACTTTGAGAAATCCCGTCGTTTGCTAATATTTTCATTGTATTTATGCTTTTCGTTCTAATTCACTCATTACGTCTACTAAGGTAGCTACACTTTCTAAAGGCAGGGCGTTGTACATGGATGCTCTATAGCCTCCAACACTTCTGTGCCCATTCAAACCGTTAATTCCTGCTTCTTTCCACATGGCATCAAATACCGCTTTCAGTTTATCATCTTTAAGGGAGAATGTTGCATTCATTGTAGAGCGGTCTTCTGTTGCTGCAAACCCTTTAAATAAAGGATTTAAATCAATTTCAGAATACATTAAACGTGCTTTTTTGAAGTTTTCTTTTTCAATCGCTGCAATTCCACCAAGACTTTTGAGCCATTCAAGAGTAAGCATAGATGTATAAACCGCAAATACAGGCGGTGTATTAAACATACTTTCTTTGTCTATCTGAACGGAGTAATTCATCATAGAAGGAATTTTCCGTGTTACTTTCCCAAGAATTTCTTCTTTAACAACCACAAGTGTAGTTCCTGCAGGGCCCATATTTTTTTGAGCACCAGCGTATATTAAACCAAATTTAGAAAAATCAAGTGTACGAGAAAAAATATCACTGCTCATGTCACATACTAAGGGTGCATCAAGGGTAGGAAATTCTTTCATCTGGGTTCCAAAAATGGTGTTGTTTGACGTACAGTGGAAATAATCAAGACCTGTTGGTGTTTTGTAACCTTTTGGTATATAATTGAAATTTGCTTCTTTAGAGGACGCTACTTCAACAACCTCTCCATATAGTTTGGCTTCTTTGATTGCTTTATCGCTCCAAGTACCTGTATTCAGGTACGCTGCACGGGTTTCTAATAGGTTTAGAGCCGTTGCTAAAAACTGCGTACTCGCACCACCTTGAAGAAATAAGGCTTTATAGCCTTTCCCTTCCAAGCCTAATAATTCCAATGCAAGAGTGCTCGCATTTTCCATTACATCAATAAATGCTTTGCTACGGTGTGATATTTCAATTAATGAAAGACCGTCGTCAAAATTTAAGACTGCTTGTGCTGATTTTTCTAAAACTTCTTGAGGTAGGATACATGGTCCTGCGCTAAAATTGTGTTTTTTCATTTGGAATTGATTGTGAATACTAGTTGCAAATTAATGTTAATTTTTCAAGCTGTAAAGGTCTGAATTTATTAAAGATTATTAAATGTGAAAATGCTAATATTATGTTATATTTTTAACAAAAAATCAACTGTATCAACGCCATCCGCATAATCTTCTAATTGGGGCGTTTGCGTACTTCCAAAAGGCAGATGGTCTGCTGATAAATTACTAGAAACAATACATTGTATTTTATCGGCATCTAAAGTTAATTTGTCATTCAAAGTTTCAAGCGAGTCATAATGCTCATAAAAAAGCGTTGCAATAGGGGAGGCATAGCTCGGATCTTCCTTAATCATCAAAAACCCGTTTTCGAGCATTTTAAATTCGCTCATTAGATAGACCGCCTTATTGTAATCATAATTATTGGCATATTTTGCGCCTTCGATAATAGGATGCCAGTGATACATAGCTTCAAAAAACGCATCAAAGTTATAGCCCTTAGGGACAAACAACTTAGAAACACTGCGGCAACCTAAACCGTAATATTGAAAGATATCATTCGATAGCAGTAGTAAATCATCTTTAGATTCGTTACCTGTCAAAATGGCTAATGAGTTTCTATTCTTTCTTATAATGGACGGTTTGTCTTTGAAATAATAGTCGAAATAGCGGGCGGTATTATTACTTCCAGTGGCAATAACGGCATCAAATCCTTCTAGCTTATGTTCTAAAAATGTAACGCGGCCTTTAAGTTCCGGCGCTATTTTGGTTAAATAGAGCACTAGAAACGGTAAAATATGTTTATCGTTAGAGGACTGCTTAATGATGATGTCGTGATTACAAATCAATGCACATAAAAAATCATGAAAGCCTACCAAAGGAATATTTCCTGCCATGATGATGGCTACTTTTTTTTGTGAGGCAGCTTCAAGATTGTAATTAGATACCCAGTTATTTAAAGAGTCTGCCGTGAGTAGTTTCGCCCAGCTTTCTATTGAAAACATAATATTAGCTTCCGAAAACCATCCATTATGTTCTTTGGAAAGTTTTAGTTGATGTTTAAAGCCATCAAAAAATAAATCATTAAAAAGTACTGATGCATCTTTTACAATTGATTTTGTAGTGAATTGACATAAAAACCGTCCCAATTCATTTAAAGCCTTAATAGTGTTTGTTTTGTTATTCATTATTTGTTTAACCGCTTTTTTGGCGTTATTTTTGCATGCAAATTTAAGTAATATATACTCAAAATACAGCTATGGCAATTATTATAACTGACGAATGTATCAATTGTGGGGCTTGCGAGCCTGAATGCCCTAACACAGCCATCTATGAAGGTGCTGATGATTGGCGTTATAAAGATGGTACGAGTCTTGAAGGGGAATTGGTGCTAACAGACGGTAAACAAGTAAATGCGGATGCCGCTCAGACGCCTATAAGCGACGAACTCTATTATATAGTACCCGATAAGTGTACAGAGTGTGTGGGCTTCCATGAGGAGCCGCAGTGTGCTGCTGTGTGTCCTGTGGATTGTTGTGTGCCAGACGATTCGCATGTGGAAACTGAGGAAGTGTTGTTAGGGAAGCAACGCTTTATGCATCCAGAATAATTTAGAAACTTTCTTATATAAAAAAGCCACGCAAATTTTGCGTGGCTTTTTCGTATGTTTCAATCTAGCTAGATTAGAACTTGTAGTTTAATGATAAGTTAAACATGGTTCTAATGGGATTATTATTTTATTTAACATGCTTGTAATGAAGTTCCAAGTCTATGGTGTACTTTTTTTAATGTATTTTTTTAAAATATTTGACGTAAAAAATATATTAAACATCACTTACTATAAAAATGCTAAATAATATTAAAATTGCAATGATGTATTTATAAAATAAAGTAAAAAAAATAGTTGTAAAAAAACGCCCAAAAAAACATTTTGGGCGTTTAATAATTTCACAAGAATCGTCTAGCTATTAAAACTGATAGTTTAAACCAATACTAAAGTTAGTTCCTAACTGCCCGAGTTGTTGTACTTCTGATGAGTATGTAAATCTAGTTGCTGCTTGTGCAGTTCCTGTAGATGCCAAAGTTGGATCTGGGTAAACGTCAAAAATATTATTAATAATAGCTGTTAGACTTAATTTATCTGTAAACTTATATTTTAAACTTAAATCTGTAGCCAATTTTGATTTTAAATCTTGGTCAAATTCTTCACCAATTGGAGATGTAATAGTTACTTTTCCAAATAATGTATTGTATAAACCAATATCAAACTTATCTGCTTCATAATCTAATCCTAAAATTATTTTAGATTTAGGTCTAGCATTAGTGATTAATCCTTTTTCAATACGAGAAAAGATATCATATCCATTTTGTGCTAAAGCGCCTGGCGTATTAATAGCATCAATAGTAGTTGTATTAAAGTTAGCCGCTAAATTAGCATGTAACTTATTAGCTCCCATTTCTATATTTCTATAATTAAGAACTACATCTGCTCCAGTAGTTTTAGTGTTTCCGGCATTAATAAAGAACTGTACTGCTACAACACCATTATCTTCTAGGATTTGTTCAACTTGATTTATTGTAGTGTCATCTGAATCAGATCCAATTTGAGAAGAAAATAATACGCGATCATCAACTTTTATTTGATAAAAATCTACAGATGCAGAAAAGTTGTTATTTGCTTTGTAGGTTAAACCAACTGATAAATTTTTAGAAGTTTCAGCAAATAAATTTGGAACTCCTAAGTCTTGTACCGCAGGATTATTGTTTGCTAAAGTCCCTTGCAATAAAGGTTCTGGTGAACTAGCTACAATAATATACTGACTATTTGTTAAGTGACGTTGATGAAGCGTTGGCGCTCTAAAGCCTGTACTATAAGATCCTCTTATGGCTCCTTTATCACCTAATTTATAACGTCCGTTAATTTTCCAAGAGGTATTATCTCCAAAATCAGAGTAATCTTCGTAACGTCCTGCAACACCAAGTAATAAATCTTCTGTTATATCAAAATCCAAACCTATATAAGCACCAAAGTTATTTCTATCCCATTCGCCAGCTTCTTCAGGCTTTATTCCTGCAAAAGAATCTGATCCTGCCCCATAATAAGATAATGGATCCCCTTCTCTGGCATCAAAATTTTCTACTTTGTACTCTAACCCAAACGACGCACTTACTATATCAGAAAATACTCTAGAAAAATCTAAATTTCCAATCACATTGCTTAAACTATATCCACCAGGATTAAATGTTCTTGGGGAGGTGCCATTATCAGCTAAGTAATCTCTATTTACAGAATTGTTTACTGTATAATCTACACTGTTTTTTCCATAAGTAATACTCGCATCGCCTTTCCAGTCATTTCCTAAATCCATTTTAATTCCGACAGCATTAATGTTATCTTTAATTCTTGCTTCAAAAGTTGGCTGATACCCTTGAAAATTTCCAGCAGTAGTAATAAAATTTGATGCCTCAACGTCACCTCTCCAATATGGAGCTCTGTAATATGCAAAACTTCTCCCTGTTCTTAAAGTATAGCCATGAAAAGAATAAAATTCAGAATTTTTACCTAAAGGATGAGACATATTAACAAAAACATCACCTTTTTCTAAATCTGGTTGTCCTACTTTCATTCCTAATTGAGGATTATTAGTTGCCCAATCTACCCAGTTTTGTTGTGGGTTGTCTGGCAAATCTGCTGTACCAGGAGATCCCGCTCTATTAGTAAACTGTTGATTATAATATCCTAAAGTAAGATTAATAAATCCACCATTACCAAAACCAAAAGCGGTATTAAAATCTGTAGCAAAGTTAAAACCATCACCTTCAGAAGTTATCCCCGTTTTAGTAGTAAATGTAGAAAATTGAGCATCCTTTTTTAATACCATGTTTATTACACCAGCAATAGCATCAGACCCGTATTGTGCAGATGCACCATCTCGTAAAATCTCTACTCTTTCAATTGCAGCTGTCGGAATACTTTTTAAATCTATACCAACCTCTCCTTTTCCAGGAGTTCTATTTAAGAACACTTGTGCACTTTGGTTCTTACGCTTTCCGTTAACTAAAACCAGAGTTCTACTTGGTCCTAATCCACGTAAATCTGCAGGGTCATAATGCGCTGTTGCATCAGAAATAGCTTGGTTTTGTGCATTAAACGAAGGCACTTTAAATGTCAGCATAGCTTCAATAGTTGGCTGCCCTCCACTAGTTAATTCTTTTACGCTAATATTATCAATTGGCACAGGAGAATCTAAAATTGTTCTAGGTTTTGATCTGTTTCCTAAAAGTAGTACTTCATCTAATGAAGAACCATCTTGAAGTGTCACATTCACGACCGATTGATTTGATACGGCGACCTCTAGAGTCTCGTAACCTACATAACTAAATACAAGTGTTGCATCGGAAGCTG
>JGI20154J14316_10001739_pt1 | contig 18969 bp, 15 predicted proteins | sample COG_04_FD_14316 | JGI IMG/M metagenome (IMG submission 14316) | reverse complement strand
ACACCGGTGCATTATCAGTGCAACGAAGATGACAACTGGCAGCCAAATGTCGCCGATATAGAGAGCAAGATCACCGCCAATACCCGCGGTATAGTGGTGATAAATCCAAATAATCCTACCGGCGCGGTGTACAGCGCAGACAACCTCAAGCAAATCGTTGCCCTGGCAGAGAAATACAATTTGGTGGTGTTTGCCGATGAGATATACGATCGTATTGTCTATGATGATGCGGTGCATATCCCCCTGGCGACGCTGGTCAAAAAAGTACTCTGCCTGACCTTTAACGGCCTGTCTAAAACCTACCGCCTGGCAGGATTTCGCTCCGGCTGGGTCATTACCTCCGGCGCCAAACAGAATGCTCGCAGCTATATCGAAGGGCTTGAAATGCTAGCCTCTATGCGTCTCTGTGCCAATGTGCCAGCGATGCTTGCAGTGCAGACTGCCCTGGGCGGCTATCAAAGTATCAACGATCTGATACTGCCCAACGGCAGACTGCTGGCGCAGCGTGATTTGGCCTATGACCTAATTACCCAGATTCCCGGGGTCAGTTGTGTCAAGCCCAAATCGGCTATGTACCTGTTCCCCAAGTTAGATCCGCTTATGTATCCGATTGCCGACGATGAAGACCTAGTGCTTGAGCTGCTTAAGCAGGAGCGCGTGCTGCTGGTTCAGGGCAGTGCTTTTAATATGCTTGGCACACAGCATTTTCGGATTGTATTTTTGCCTGACAAAGATCAGCTGATTGAGGCGATTGGGCGTCTAGCACTATTTCTTGAGAGAGTTCGTGCTACCACCAGTGGCCAGCAACTAGCTGGCTCTATTCGCAAAATCCCAGCTTGAGAGCCTGAGCTTTCAGCTCAGGCTGGGTCGCTTCAGTGTCGCTGCTGAATTTATAACAGCTAAACTCATGGCGCTCGGGATACTGCTTGCGCAGTAGATCAAAGGTTAGTGCTATATCAGAGCTGGCAGCCATCGCCTGGCGCATTCTCAGGTCGTCTTGACTCACGTCATAGCTCTCCAATATCAATTCACTCAGTGTCTCTGCCCTTAGCTTAGCAACAGTTTTAGGCTGCTCTGCAAGCGTATAAGGCTCAACATCAATTAAGCGCTTAAACGCCTGAGCAAGCATTTCTGTGCCTCTGGCTTTGCCCTCAACGCTATAACCCGCAATATGGGGCGTCGCTAGAGAAACTTTTCTCATTAGCGGCAAGCTAACCCTGGGTTCCCCCTCCCAAACATCCAGTGCCACTCTCAGAGACGAGCCACGCTCGAGCAACTCCAGCAGTGCAGTATTATCAATCACTGCACCGCGACCAGCATTGATCAACAAGCTGTCAGGATCAATTCGGGCTAGCACCTCGGCGTTAAATAGATGCTTGGTGGGATGGGGCCCTGAGGTAGTTAAAGGGGTATGCACACAGATAATATCGCTGCCCAGCACAGTATCGAAATCTGTTAGGTTAAAGCCTGAGTCAGCATTTAAGAATGGGTCGTAAACATTACAACTAACACCGAGATTGCTCAGGGCTCTATAGAGTCGCCCACCCACATTGCCGCAGCCCACTATACCAACAGTGCACTGCTGCCAATTGGGCTGTAGACGACTGAGAACCGACAGATCATATTGCACCACAGCATCGGCATTACAGCCCGGAGCATAGGCGAACTCTATACCGCTCTGAGCTAAATATTCCTGATCTATATGGTCTGTTCCAATAGTCGCAGAGCCAACAAATGAAATCGACGAGCCCTCCAGCAATGCCTTATTAACCTGAGTCACAGAGCGCACTAAAAGCATATCGGCATCGGCTATATCCGCAGCACAAATTGAGCGGCCCGGCACATAGCTGATAGTGCCAAATGCCCCAAAGCATTGTTCCACCATCAACATATTTTGATCCGCGACTATTTTCAATATGGCTCCTAAGGATTACTTAAATCCAAGATTAAATGGCTCTACCAGCTCGGTGCGAGTTGCCGCCCGCGCAGCTGTTTGGCACGGTCATGAAACTTACCTGCGAAGCCCATCTCCTCGCAAAACAGATCAAAAGCGTCGAGATTAATTCCCTGCCAAGCAATCTGTTCCAGCTTTGGGGCTTCGTCTATATCCGTGTAAATAGTGGTCAACTGTCGCGCCAGCGCAAGTTGCTCGCGGTGACTATCAATCTTATCAGCAAGCTTACTTGCACCGCGGATCGGTAAATCCTGGAGCTGATCCAGATGATCCAAAATAGCGTCTATATCGGGAAAATGCAGCAACAACTGTTTGGCGGTCTTGGCCCCCACTCCCGGCACGCCGGCTATATTATCACTGCTATCACCAGTCAAGGCTAAAAAGTCTGCCATCTGCTGACAGCCAATCTCGAGATCTTTTTCAACCTGGCGCTGAGTCTTGGGGGGAGCCTTGCCAAAGTCCCAAAATAGATCCTCGGCTTCGATCAGCTGCATAAGATCCTTATCTCTTGTCACCACTACAGGCTGTGCATTGGCAAGCCTGGTATTTTTGGCCACGGCACCGATCAGATCGTCCGCCTCATAGGTTGCAGATGCCATTTCAGCAACCCCTAAGACGCGACAGAGCTGGCGACAGGCATTTAGCTGAAAGGCCAGAGCCTCATCTGGGAGCTCACGATTGGCTTTATAGTCTGGGCACAGCTGGTGACGAAAACCGCTGCGCAAGCTTTCATCGAAGGCGCAGAACAGATGCTCTGGATTCTTACTGCGCAACATATCTAGAAGAAAGGCTGTAAAACCATAGACTGCATGGGTCGGATGTCCCGAGTCAAGGGCCTGCCAGTTTTCAGGCAGAGTGAAATAGCTGCGGAAAATATAGATTGATGAATCGATAAGATAAGCTTGCATAATAGACTCGTTGCGCTCCTGCGTAAGTGTGAAAAATAGGCGATCTCGGTCTCTAGCCAAGCATTGCCAACTGATAATGCCCCTCAGACAGCGGCTCGGCACAGTCAAATTGATTGGCCAAGGCTTGCATAAACAGCCGCCCTCTGGGGGGCAAACTGTCACCAGCACACCATCGCTGTGCTTGCCCAACAATTGCTGTAACAAAGTCATGGCTAGCCCCCTGATCCGAGGCGAGGTTGTCGGCACTGACTCGAAAACGCTGGCCACAGGCCACAGAAAATATCCACTCCAGCGCCTGGGGCCTCACCTCTGCCTGCTCAAATAACTGCTGTTGCTGAGATGAGCGACCATCGGGACTATACCAGTATCCAAAGTCTAGCTGCTCTCGGCGCTGGGCTCCGGCAATACACCAATGGGCGGATTCATGGAGCGCGCTAGAGAGATAGTCATAACGGAAATAGAGCCGGTTATAGGCTTCCACAGAGCTCAGGCCAGCTTCCTCTACAGCCAATCCAGCGGGAATATAAATCGGTTCTTCGGCGCCCCCCAGCAGATGTGTATTGAGCCGGTCGCAAAACAGCTGGTCAAACAACCCCCTAACTGCTGCCAAGCGAAGATTCTCTGTTAACAATTATTACCCCAAGGTTTAAATACTGTGCCAAACTGAAATTATATAGCCATTTCCAATTTGCAGCACCGGCTATTATCAAGTCAATTTATTGTACTTTGCATAGTTCTGGAGTACCTTTAACTAGAGCACCGTTAAAAGTAAGACGCGTTTCCTGCCAACCGATTAAGGAGATGGACCGATGAGCAAAATCATTGATTTCAAAGCTGCGTCTAAAGCCAGTGCCAAGTCTGGCTCAAAGACTAAACCAGGATCTGAGAAAAAGTCTGATTCAAAACCCCAGTCTGACAACGTTATAGATTTCTTCACGCGCAAGCCGCTCTCAGAAAACCTCGATAACAAGCTTATTCGCATCACTCCGGAGCTCGACGGACTGGAAATGCTCTACTGCAACTCAGAGAATCAGAACAAACTATTCTCAATTAAAGTACTCGCCTGGGGGCTGCGCACCAGCGGCGAGGTTATTGGTCTGGTGCCCTGGCTTCATGAACTTATACCCTGCGACGAGATCAATGACCCCTTAAATGGCCAGTGGCAAGGCTATTACGATGCTGGCGTCGACGAGCTTTTTTACAGTGCACCGCTGCATAAGATTGTCGAGCTGGAGACGGCGGCGGATTACTATGAATATCAGTGTGAATCCGATCGCGAGATTATTCAGGAAATCCCCGATACCATTGGCACTCATGCGGTACTGTCGGCAGATAAATTCAAAACTATCACCCTTAAAGAGGTGGTGAGCTGGAGATTGCGTCAGGATGGCAGTGTCAGCGCCATGTTAATTGATGACAGCAAGATGATCAGCACGCCGGTCCTACCTGGTGATGACTGCCTCTTTGAGTCCGAAGACTGCGACGATTTTCACTACTTTTTTCAGCACCATATAGCCAATAAAATTAAGGCTCAGGACCCTGATGCCCTGGCGGCTATTTCTATACTCTCCGAAAGCTAAGTGACTAAGGGTTAAAAAAGGAGGTTCGAGCCAAAGGCTAAAACCATCTGCCCACAACAAAAAAAGCCGCCGTTCTCATAGAGTCGGCGGCTTTTTATCAACTGAGAATAATCGAGAAATGGCCTATTCAGGACTCCCGTAAGACATTAGTCGCTCAAACCGCGTCTCCAACAACTCATCCATAGGCACTGCCGAGAGCTCCTTAAGCTGACGACTGAGACTCTCTTTAAGGGTCTCGCACATGGTATCTATATCGCGATGAGCTCCACCCATTGGCTCGGGAATGGTCTCGTCCACTATACCGAGCTTCTCAAGGTTATCTGAGGTCACACCCATTGCTTCAGCAGCTAGGGATGCCTTGTCGCTGGTTTTCCAAATGATATTGGCGCAGCCTTCAGGGGAGATAACAAAATAGGTGCTGTACTGCAGCATATTGATTTTATCGCCAACGCCGATTGCCAGCGCACCACCAGAACTGCCCTCGCCTATCACGGTGCAGATAATCGGCGTCTTCAGTCGTGACATGGTCGCCAGATTCCGCGCAATGGCTTCGGAAATATTGCGCTCTTCAGAGTCTATCCCTGGATAGGCACCGGGAGTATCAATAAGGGTCAGCACCGGCATTTTAAAGCGCTCAGCGGTCTCCATTAAGCGCAGCGCTTTGCGGTAACCTTCGGGTTTCGGCATACCGAAGTTACGCATCACCTTTTCGTTGACCCCGCGGCCTTTTTCTTCGCCGATCACCATCACTGGCTCACCGTTTAAACGGGCAACACCACCGACAATGGCATTGTCATCGCCAAAGTGGCGGTCGCCATGCATCTCTTCGAAGTCGGTAAAGATTCGTTTTATATAGTCGAGGGCATAGGGGCGATGGGGATGGCGAGCCACCTGGACAACTTGCCAGGGAGTTAATTTGGTGTAGATACTTTCAGTGAGCTTGCGAGATTTATCGCGCAGCTTGGTCACTTCGTCGGCAATATTTAGATCATTATCATTGCCAACAAGCTGTAGTTCTTCGATCTTTGCTTCGAGTTCGGCTATAGGCTGTTCGAAAGAGAGATAGTTTAAATTCATGGATAGAGAAATCTCGTGTCTTGGGATAAAACCGCGGTTGCGCGCATTCTAACACTAATAAAAATCTACGCTAGAGCAGATTAGACTTAGGCGCTGGAGAGTAGAAAACACCTAGCTCCACCTTCTACAAACTAGCGCCGAGTACGAACCTTTTAATCATAGTGCAAAGTGACGTTATTTTTTCCAAATTGTTCGCGCAATTGTCCAATCAGCTCGTCCCGCGGTTGCACCCGCCACTGACTGCCTAGCTTTAAACGACCACTGGCACTGGGCCCAATATACTCGACCTCCAAGGGACAGTTGCCATCTTTGTAGGCGTTGACCGAGCTGTGCAAACTCTCGACCCACTTACCATTAGATGAGTTGCTATCACTTGAGTTGCTATCAATGATTAAGCCGAGGCGCTTCACTTTGCTACAGCGCGCTTCATAAATGGACTGGATCGATTCGGCGAGCATCTTAAGGCCGCCGGTAAAACTGTCCTCAGAAACCACTCCCTGAACCACCAGCAAGGCGTCTTTAACCAGAATCTCGCGATAGACATTGTATTTTTCAGCGAATACCGAAAGCTCGAGACGGCCGCTTTTATCATCTAGGGTAATAAAGGCAAAGTTTTCACCGCGCTTGTTCTTCATCACTCTCATCGCGATAATCATCCCAGATACCGTGGCAAGGACCTTGGCCGGGCGCAATTTGGAGATACGATTGGGGTGCATCATGCGCAACTCCTCTTCGTATTCATCAATCGGATGTCCAGTGAGATAGAGCCCGAGGGTATCCCGTTCGCCATTGAGCCGCTCTCTGCCCGACAGACTGCGGGCCGCACCATAGCTGGTGTAATTAATATCTGAGGCACTCTCAACAATCGAATTGCCAAACAGATCGCCCATTCCACTGCTGGTGTTGCGGGCATGTTGCTCGGCGAGTTTGACCGCTTGATCCATAGCCGCCAGCATCACCGCACGGCGATAGCCAATCTCTCCCTCTGGACCAATCAGATCAAAGGCACCACTGCGTATCAGTGCTTCGATGGCTCGTTTATTAACNTTGCGGCCGTCCACCCGGGCACAAAAATCGAAGAGATCCTTAAACGCCCCCCCCTCATTGCGCGCAGCGAGAATATTGCCCACTGGACCTTCACCCAAGCCTTTAATGGCACCCAAGCCATAGATAACACTGTTTTGCTTATCGACACTAAAATGGAACTGACCGCCATTCACATCTGGCGGCAATAACTCGAGGTTCATAGCCCGGCATTCATCGATAAAGGTGACAACCTTATCGGTCTTATCCATATCCGAGGAAATTGTCGCTGCCATAAACTGCGCTGGATAGTGCTGCTTTAACCAGGCTGTCTGATAGGCGACTAGCGCATAGGCTGCGGAGTGAGATTTGTTAAAGCCGTAGCCAGCGAACTTCTCCATAAGATCGAAAATATTTGTCGCCAACTCTTTGGTAAAGCCCTTGCCGATGGCGCCATCAATAAACAACATGCGCTGTTTGGCCATTTCGTCAGCGTTCTTTTTACCCATGGCGCGACGCAGTAAATCAGCGCCGCCCAGTGTAAAGCCGCCCATCTCCTGAGCGATCTGCATCACCTGTTCCTGATAGAGAATAATGCCGTAGGTCGGTTCCAAGGCGGGCTTCAGGCACTCGTGCTGATATTGGGAATGGGGGTAGCTAACCTCGGCACGGCCTTTTTTACGATTGATAAAATCGTCGACCATGCCGGACTGCAATGGCCCAGGACGGAACAGGGCCACCAGTGCAATAATATCTTCAAAGCGATCGGGTCCGAGCTTCTTAATTAGCTCTTTCATACCCCGGGACTCAAGCTGGAATACAGCGGTAGTTTCGGCTCGCTGCATCAATCCGTAGGTCGGCTGATCGTCGAGGGGGATTTTGTCGATCTCGAGCGGCGCTTCCCCGACAATACTGCGGTCCGCATTAATCATGCGCACCGCCCAATCAATAATGGTTAATGTGCGCAGACCCAAGAAGTCAAACTTAACCAGACCGGCATCTTCCACATCATTTTTATCAAACTGGGTAACCACACCACCGCCGGCCTCATCGCAATAGATCGGCGAGAAATCGGTGATCTTGGTCGGTGCAATCACTACACCACCAGCGTGTTTGCCACAGTTTCGGGCTACACCCTCGAGCTGCACAGCCATGCCCCAGATCTCGGCGGCCTCATCGTCTTCGTCCAAAAACTGTTTTAGGGTTTCTTCCTGTTCAACGGCTTTTTCAAGGGTCATGCCCACTTCAAAGGGGATTAACTTAGACAACTTATCCGCTAGGCCATAGGACTTACCCTGCACTCGCGCCACGTCGCGAACCACCGCTTTGGCGGCCATGGTGCCGAAGGTGACAATCTGGGACACCGCATCGCGGCCATACTGCTCGGCCACATAGGAGATCACTCGATCGCGGCCTTCCATGCAAAAATCAATATCGAAATCCGGCATAGAGACACGCTCTGGATTAAGGAAGCGCTCAAAGAGAAGATCGTATTCCAGTGGATCCAGATCCGTAATTAGCAGCGCGTAGGCTACCAGAGAGCCAGCACCGGAACCCCGCCCAGGCCCCACAGGTATAAGATTGGTTTTTGCCCAGCGGATAAAGTCCATCACAATCAGGAAGTAGCCGGGGAATTCCATTTGGATAATAATTTTTAACTCGAATTCCAAGCGCTCCATATAGCGCTGCTGGATCTCGGGAAAATCAGCGGCACTGGTATCGTAGAGTACCTCGAGTCGGTCTTGCAGACCTTTTTTAGATTCCAGAGTAAAAAATTCATTTAGCGTCATACCCTCAGGGATCGGGTAGTCAGGCAGAAAGTACTCACCCAAACGCAGTTCAATGGAGCAGCGTCGAGCAATCTCAACACTGTTCGCCAAGGCCTCTGGGATATCGGCAAATAATTCACCCATCTCCTCAGCACTGCGCAGATATTGCTGCTCTGAGAAACGTCGCTCGCGCCGCGGATCATCGAGAGCCCGGCCCTCATGGATACAGACCCGGGCCTCGTGAGCTTCGAATTCTCCCTTGGAGATAAAGCGCACATCATTGGTTGCCACTACTGGACAGTTGTAGCGAGCGGCAAGTTCTACCGCGGCGTGGAGATAATCCTCTTCTTCAGGACGGCCGGTGCGCTGTAACTCAAGATAGAAGCGGTCGCCAAATAGCACCATAAACTCTTCGAGGGCAGTGGCGGCATCATCGACGCGACTGGAGACCAGGGCCACACCAATCTCGCCATTGCGACCGCCAGACAGGGCAATTAGTCCATCGCTAAACTCGCCGAGCCAGGACTTTTTAATATGCGGCACGCCTTGGCGCTGCCCCTCTTGATAGGCTTTGGAAATCAATTTGGTGAGGTTGGCGTAACCGACCTGGTCTTTGACCAGCAGCACTAACTGGCTGGGACTGCCTTCGCCGCTTTCGTCGAGTACCAGTAGATCGGCGCCTAAAATAGGTTTGACGCCGGATCCCTGAGTGGCCTTGTAAAACTTTACCGCAGCAAAGAAATTATTGAAGTCGGTGAGCGCCACAGCGGGCATGCCCAGATCAGCCACGGCCTTAGCCAGAGGCTTTATTCTGACCAACCCGTCAACTAATGAGTATTCCGAGTGCAGCCGCAGATGAACAAATGATGCAGTAGTTATTAGAGTTACCCTTTACCTTTACTTAATAAATGGCTGGCATCAACACCGTAGTGCGTGAAGCTATCTTCCATCAGATCAAAAACTGTGCCGTCAAACTCAGGGATCGATTTATCCGAGACTGCCACTGCCTCGACCCGATCGCCCCACTTGATAATGCCTGCGCCACAGCTCAAACCAGCGCCAAATGTTGCAGTCAAAATGGTCATACCCGGCTTAACTCGGCCCTCTTCCAGCGCATCACAGAGTGCCAGTGGAATAGAGGCTGCCGAGGTATTGGCATACTTATCAATCGCCACAACCACTTTTTCCATAGGGAAATCGAGACGTTTAGCCAGTGATTGAATAATGCGGATATTCGCCTGATGGGGAACAAACAGATCTATATCTGCTGCGGTCAAACCCTGGATCTCAAGCACATCACTTATTGCATCAGACATACCTTTGACCGCACTCTTAAAAATTTCGGCGCCATCAAAGTCCAGTGAGACATACAGATCACCGGTCAAATGGGCTGGAGACATACCCCAGCTTGGCAGTCGCAAACATTCGCGACTATCTGGAACACAGCTCATTTTGCCAGCTAACAAACCGCTCTCTTGCTCAGTCGCTTCGATAACCACAGAGCCAGCACCATCGCCAAAGAGAAAGCAGGACTCGCGCTTTTGCCAGTCCATTGCCAGAGAGATACGCTCTGAGCCAATCACTAAAGCCTTTTTGATTGAACCGGCCTTGATCATATCCGTAGCCGTATTCAGGGCGTAGAACCAGCTGGTACAGGCAGAGTTAAGGTCAAAGGCTGCGGCATTTTTGGCGCCGAGTTTATTTTTGATATAGCTGGCTGTATTCGGGCAAATTTCTTCGGGAGTGGTGGAACCGAGAATAATCAGATCTATATCATCGGCATCCACACCAGCAGCGGCCAGTGCACGCTCTGCTGAGAGCCAGGCCATTTCCCCAGTGGATACATGGCTATAGTGCCGTTGACGGATACCTGATCGGGAGAAAATCCACTCATCGCTGGTATCTACAATCTTTGCCATATCGTCGTTTGTCATCAGCAGCGGAGGCGCATATTTCCCCCAGCCGGTTATCTGTGCGTATCTCAAGCCAATCCCCTTAAACCCTAGATTAATTATTTTTATTGGAACGCAAGGCACGACAATTAGCCCAAAGAGCTGATTAATTTAGCCGCGCATTTAAAGCATTTAGTATATCGGCTAACCGCGGAGCTACCTAATCAAAAAGACCAGATTGGACAAGTTCTAACTGCTCTCGCACTGGCGCAAAGGTCCTGCGATGAATTGGCGTTGCGCCAATGCGCGCCAGTGCCTCAAGGTGCTGCGGTGTGCCATAGCCTTTGTTGGCGGCAAAGCCATAACCCGGGTAAGTAATATCCAAAGCTTTCATTTCCGCATCCCGCACTACCTTGGCAATAATCGAGGCGGCACTGATGCACTCGACACGACCATCACCCTTCACCACTGCTTCTCCGCGATACTCCCATTGGGGCAGACGATTACCATCCACAGCCACATAATCCGGCTGTTGGCTCAGCGCCATAACGGCCCGGCGCATGGCCATTAGGGTAGCCTGTAGAATATTAAAGCGATCAATTTCAGCAACAGAACAGCGCGCCACAGACCAACAGAGTGCGCGGCTGGTGATATCGGCGTAGAGATTTTCCCGCTGGCGACTAGACAGCGCTTTGGAGTCAGCCAACCCTTCAATGCCGTGATTGGCAGGCAAAATAACCGCAGCTGTGACCACATCACCGGCCAAGGGGCCGCGCCCTACTTCGTCGACTCCGGCGAGGAATTTAATATTGGCTGGGGGTTGCCACGACTTGAGTTTAGAGGGCTCGGGCTTAGAAGACTGGGGGTTTGGCGGCTTCACAGGCAAAGCAACTTTTTAATTGCAGCAGCGGCGGTATCACCAGATGGCAGATTAATTTGCTCATAGAGTTCTTCGAAGCGCTGTTCCACTAGATGTCTCGCATTTACATCCAAGGCATTGCTCACAGCGGCGCTAAGACTGTCCACGGTCGCCTCATCTTGAATCAGCTCTGGCACGACCATTTCAGCGGCCAGCAAATTGGGAATCGAGGCGAAAGGCGTCTTGATAAAGGGTCGCACCAGCTTGTAAGTCCACTTGCCGAGTTTGTAGCTCACCACCATTGGCTTCTTCAACAGCATAGCTTCCAAGGCAGTGGTGCCGGAGGCGAGCAATACCGCATCAGCTGCCTCCATGGCCAGTAACGACTGCTGTTCGATGAGTGTGACAGGTAATTGCGGGTGCTCGGCGAGAATCTCGGTTAACTGTCTATGACGGTCGCCGTTGGCTGCTGGAATCACAAACTGTAACTGCGGGTTGGACTCAAGTAGCCGCCGAGCCACCATCAGGAACAACTCGCCCATCAGCGCCACTTCACCGCCACGGCTGCCGGGCATAATACACAGCAGTGGCCGATCTATATCTAGCCCCAGCTGCTGACGAGCTCCATTGCTATCTGGTGTGCGGGGAATCTGCCCCGCAAGAGGATGACCGACAAAGGCCACTGGTACAGCGTGCTGTTGATAGAAGGCCTTTTCAAAGGGCAACAGCGTCAGCATTAAGTCAACACAGCGCTTGATGCCTTTAATACGCCCCTGACGCCACGCCCAAACCGACGGGCTGACATAGTGAACGGTCTTTATCCCGCTGTTATGCAGGGCCTTTTCAATGCCCAGATTAAAGTCCGGAGAGTCAATGCCAATAAAGGCAGCGGGTTTTGACTGCTTGCAGCGATTGATAATATCTCTGCGTATGGACAGCAGTTCCGGCAAGCGCTTGAGGGGTTCAACAAATCCCATGACCGATAAGCGGTCCATCGGATAAAAGGAGACAAAGCCCTCGGCAATCATCTTTGGACCACCAATCCCCTCAAAGCGGGCATTCGGGAAAAGGCGTTTTAAGGCGCACATTAAATCCGCACCCAAGGTATCGCCGGAGGCCTCTCCAGCGACTATGGCAAAGGTGGGTGAGTTCATATGAACACTTAAATTTTCCGCGAGGCCAGACATGGCTTAGCGAATAATACCGCGAGTGGATTTCTCGATGGAATTTAGAAATTGTAAAATTGCAGGGTCATCACCGAGCTTAGTTATTGCTTTGATCGCTTCGTCCAGCTGCAAGCCGCGACGATAGAGTAATTTGTAGGCCTGATTGGCCAGAGAGATTTGCTCTGCCGTGTAACCGCGGCGCTTTAAGCCTTCACGATTGATAGTACGTGGCTCAGCGGGGCTGCCAAAGGCGGTAATAAACGCCGGCACATCGTGATAGACAAAGGCCGCGGGGCCAATAAAGCAGTGCGGCCCTATATGGACGTACTGATGCACTAAGGCATAGCCACTGAGAATTGCCCAGTCACCCACATAGACATGACCGGAGACACTGGCATTGTTGACCATAATAACGTTGTCGCCAATCACGCAGTCGTGGCCCACATGGGCGTAGGCCATTAATAAATTGTTGTTGCCAATTATGGTTTCGCTATTGTCCTGCACTGTGCCCCGATGAATGGTGACACCTTCGCGAATCACATTGTTATCGCCAATAATTAATCTGGTGGGCTCGCCTTTGTATTTAACATCAGGGGTGTCATCGCCAATGGTTGAAAATTGATAGATCCGATTGCCGGCACCAATTTTGGTCGGCCCTTTGATCACCACATGGGAGCTAATATCACAGCCTTCACCGATTTCAACATCTGCGCCGATCATGGTCCACGGGCCTATAGTAACCTTGTCGGCTATTTTGGCTGTGGGATCTATAACGGCGCTGGGATGAATCACTTAACTTTATCTCGATCCTGATAGGCACAGAGTAAGGTGGCTTCACAGACAAGCTTATCATTGACTGTGGCACGAGTCTGGAAGCGCCAAATATTGCGCTTTACAGCAAGCACTCGGGACTCAAGCATCAACTGATCGCCTGGAGTCACTGGTCTTTTAAAGCGCGCCTTGTCGACACCGGCAAACAGGTAGAGCTTGCCGTCATCGGCAGTGGTGTTAGTTGTTCTAAAACCGAGAATGCCTGAGGCTTGAGCCAACGCCTCAATCATCAGGACACCAGGAAAAATTGGTGCGCCGGGGAAATGGCCATTGAAAACGTCTTCATTACCGGTGATATTCTTCATCGCCAGAATGCGTTCGCCCTCTACTAGCTCAAGTACCCTATCGACCAATAAAAAGGGGTAGCGGTGCGGCAATACACTCATTATTTCAATGGTAGTCATGGCGCCGCCAACAGCGGTGGCGGAAGTCGTAGTTGTGCCTTCAGTCATTAGTCCATCCATAAATTCTTCGGGGTGTGTTATCTGGCTCGTGCGCTCAAACCCTGTCGAAGCCATACTCAAGCCAAATATTACTCTTTTTCTAAATTTTTCAAACGCCGTGCAATACTGTCCAACTGAGTGATTCGTACCGCATTTTTTCGCCACTCTCTAGTGTTCATCAGCGGCATGCCAGCAGAGTAGGATCCGGGCTCGGTAATCGACTTGGTTACCAGACCGCGAGCCGTCACCTGCACATTGTCACAGATAGTGACATGGCCAACCACGCAGGCGTCGCCAGCCAGAATACAATTGTTGCCTAGGGTGGCACTGCCCGCAAGGCCGGAATAAGACGCCAGGGCGCAGTTATTACCGATCACCGCGTTGTGAGCAATCTGCACATGATTATCAATAATCACGTGATTACCTACACAGGTATTGCCCAGGGCACCGCGATCAATGGTGGTGCAGGCGCCAATTTCAACATGGTCGCCAATTTCAACACCGCCAATCTGATAGATCTTCTGCCACTGCCCTGCCCCGTTTGGTGCAAAGCCAAATCCATCAGCGCCAATTACCGAACCGCTGTGAACAGTGACATGAGAACCCAGAATAACATCGTGATATATGGAAACATTTGGCGCTATACGTGCGTTGTCACCCAACTCTGAGCGGGCACCGATAAAGCTGCCTGCACCCAGATTACTTCCCGCCCCAATCACCGCGTCCGCTTCAACAACCACATTGGCGGCAATTCTGACATCCGCACCCAAAGTGACCGAATCCGCAATCACTGCTGAGGGATGCACACCGGCCACTGCTTGAGGCGCACGATCAAACCACTGTGAGATCCGCGCATACCCGAGATAGGGGTTATCGAGAATCAAGGCTGCACCACTATACTGCGCTAACTCGCTACCTTGATCTGTCCTCAGATGCTTGGCAGCCATAATCACCGCAGCTGCCTTACAATCCCCTAGCTGACTGCTGTATTTCTCATTGGCAAGAAATGCCAACTCATCGGGCCCAGCATTCTTTAGAGTATTCAGACCGCTTATGCGCAGGGCGCCATCACCGCGTAACTCGGCACCGAGGAACGCGGCTATTTCAGCGACTGAATAATCTTCAGGCATTAAAAATTATTGCGACTTTTTGTTCAGTCGATCAGCAACCTTAGCGGTCAAGTTGCTTTCAGGAGCGACCGAGAGTACCGAATCAATTTTCAGCAGTATAGTGACACCCTCTTCCTGAACCACTTCCTGCAGAGCTTGCTGAGCCAAGGGGCCAATTTCCTGCATGATCTTCTGCTGCACTTGCTGCTGTTCAGACTGGATCTTGCGGCCAGCTAATTCAGCGTCAGCTTTAGCGTATTCCATTTTCTTTTGGTGGCCGAGAGCCTGTTCCTGAGACCAGGTCATGCGCTTGCTTTCAGCTTCTTTAGCCAGCGCCTGGAGATCGGCAGTTGAGCTCTCATACTTAGCTCTGAGGGCAACAAAATCAGCACCGGTCTCAGCTTCCTTAAGGCGCGCCTGAGCCAGGTTTGAACTAAAAATTGCCCGCGCAATATCGACTACAGCAATCTTATCTGCAGCAACTGCCGCCATAGAAACTGTGCCTGAAAAACCCACTACTAATGCTAATACTACTGCTTTCAAATTATACAAAATGCCTCTCCCTACTATTATTAAAATTGATTGCCCAATGAGAACTGAAACACTTCAGTCTCATCGAAGTCATTTGAATTTAACGGTTTAGCCAAACTAAAGGTGATCGGTCCAAAACCACTTAACCAAGTTGCTCCTATGCCCACAGAGTAGCGTAATTCTCCTGCATCCGGTTTAAAGCAGTTGGACTGTAACTCGCCACATTTGGTGTTAAAGATATTACCGGCATCGAAAAATAGTGTCGATTGTACGGAGCGCTGATCTTTGAGAAACGGCAGTGGGAAAATGATCTCTGCTCCCAGCTCAATTTGAACATTGCCGCCAATTGGATCTGGATCGTCGACAAAGCCGGTGGTGCAGGGATTATCGGTATTAAAATTACAGGGCGTGTCACGTGGACCCAGAGTATTTCGTTCAAAGCCGCGCACCGAGCCAAAACCACCGCCATAGAAGTTCTTAAAGAATGGCATTTGAGTGGTGTCACCATAGGACTCGCCATAACCCAGATCAGCTCTAAGCTTGAGGCTCAAACCGCGATACAAACCGCGAAGGTGCTGAGCGGAATACGTCATCTTATAGTATTCAAGACCTGATCCAGGCAGTGCTATATCGAATCCAAAGCGCTGCTGAGAACCTCTGGTGGCAAACATACCACGGTTGAGGGTTGACTGAACCCAGTTGACGTTGGCGTTGACTATGTCGAACTCTGACCCATTGTCACGGACAAAATCGGCAATCTCTTTTGATGCAAAAATACCCGTTTGCAGATCAAGATTTTCATAACCCAAGCCAAAGCCTATGCGCTGAACTTCTGTTATCGGGTAACTCCAGTTGACCGCCGCTCCGAAAGTGTTAGTAGAGAAGCTGGCGACATTGATCTCATCGTAATCGGTTTCCCGAGCGAAGACGCTATAACCGGCGCTGACCCCGTCGACGGTGAAATAGGGCTCGGAGTAGCTGAAGTTAATCGAGGTCTGATAGGTACTGCGATTTAAACCTATACCCACCTGCTTGCCAGTACCAAGAAAATTATTTTCGCTGAGGTTGGCACCGAGAATCAGACCCGTGCCCTGAGCGTAGCCCACACTGGCGCCGATGGAGCCTGAGGGCTGCTCTTCAACACTGTAGATCACATCGATCTGGTCGTTGGTGCCGGCAACAGGCATATTCTCTACATTGACTTCTTTAAAGAATCCGAGACGCTCTAGTCGAACTTTGGACATTTCGATCAAGGCATTATTTGCCGAACCCGCTTCCATCTGACGCATCTCTCGACGCAGCACAGAGTCGGCGGTCTTGGTATTACCACGGAACTCAATACGCCTGACGTAGGCACGCATACCTGGCTTAACCAGATAGGTTATTTTAGCAGTTTTGTCTTCTTCATCGACTTCGGGAAAGCCCTCAACCTCGGCAAAGGTATAGCCTTCGTTGCCCAGACGACGAGTAATGTACTCACTGGAGGTCGTCATCAAGGTTTGCGAGAAGGTCATGCCCTGCTTAAGAATAATCATCGCCCGAATCTGTTGCTCGGGAATCATTAGCTCACCGGCCAGCTCAACGTCGCCAATAGTGTAGACATCCCCTTCATTGACATTGATGGTGATATAAACCGACTCTTTTTCCGGGCTGATAGAGACTTGGGTGGAAGCGACTTCAAACTGTAGGTAACCACGGTCTAAGTACCAGGACTCGAGAGTTTCTAAATCGCCACTGAGCTTCTCTCGGGCATATTTATCATCGCTGGTGATCCAGGATAACCAACCAGTGGTCTGCTGTTCAAAGGACTCGAGCAGCTCTTCTTCAGTAAACTCGTTATTGCCCACTATATTGATATGACGAATTCTGGCGACATCGCCCTCGTCAATATTGATATTCACTGCAACGCGATTGCGCGGCAACTGCTTGACCTCAGTCTCCACCAAAGCGCCATAGCGACCCTGGGAAACATACTGGCGCTGTAACTCTTGGGTCATACCCTCGAGAATCACCTGTCGGAATATCTGCCCTTCAGCTAAACCATTGTCACGCAGCGCATCGAGCAACTGGTCTGTCTCGATCGCCTTGTTACCTTCAAGATTTATCTCAGTGACAGCTGGGCGCTCTGATAGACCAATCACCAGCACGCCGTTCTCTCGAGCCATAATAACGTCGGAAAAATACCCAGTGCGGAAAAGCGAACGGGTCGCTGAGCGAATCGCCGGCTCATCCACAAGATCACCAACGCTGATTGGCAGAGCGGCAAAGACAGTACCTGCAGAGACCCGCTGTAAGCCTTCGATGCGAATATCGTCAACCTGAAACACTGCGGCATAGGCTGAGCTAGCAAATAGAGAAAGGCTTAACAATAAAACGTTAAAGAATTGCTTCATGAAATTATTTAAATCCAATTTTTGTAGTTGTCTTTAAACGGCTTTAAAAAGCCCGCATAACGTCGTTATAAGTAGCAAACACCATTAATCCCATGAGCATAAAGAAGCCAACTTTATAGCCAACTATCTGCACTGCATCCGAAACTGGCGAGCCCTTAACCATCTCAATCAGGTAGTAGACAATATGACCGCCATCTAGGACCGGAATAGGCAAAAGGTTCATTACGCCGAGCATTATACTGAGAATGGCGATAAAGCGAATAAAATTGTCAAAGCCAGATTTCGCCGAGTCGCCAGCGACCTTGGCAATGGTGATTGGGCCACTGAGATTTTTCGGCGACAGATCACCGACCACCAGCTTACCGATGGACTTTAGAACAAACAAACTCGTTTCAGCGGTCTCTTCAGCGGCGCGAATTACAGCGCCGAAAATACCGTACTCGACATTGCGCAGCAGCTCTTCAGGATAGCTTCCCAGCGACGCCAGTTGCACACCCAGTTGACCCACCTGCTGTCCATCTCTATCGACCAATTTAGGGGTCACGCTGATCAGCAGCTGTCCGACTTCACGCTCGACGAGTAACTCTACCTCTGTATTGGCACTGGCGGAAACCCGATTAATAAACGCTTCAACACTGAGAATGCTGTCACCATCAATTGCTACTAGTCGGTCACCTTCTCGCAGTCCTGCAGCATAACCCGCACCGTCTTCGGCGACAGCGCCCAAGCTTAGGGCGTCGAGTTTAAACGGTGGCGTAATGCCAAGCTCTCGCAGTGGCGAAGGCTCTTCTGCTTCTCGTAACCAGGCGCTAACTGGCACTGCTAGGGCATACTCAATAGTGGAATTTGGGTAGGTGACGGTCAATGGAATTTCACCACTGGTACCTATATATCCGAACAACTGGCGCGACACAGCCGCCCAGGTGCCAGTGCGATGGCCATTAACCGCGACAATCTCCGTGCCCGGCTCAAAACCCGACTGTTCGGCCAGGGAACCGCTAATCACCGAACCGGCGACTGGCGCTATACCGCGCTCACCGGAGAGAAATACAATCCAGAAGGCAACTATCGCGAGTAAGAAGTTTGCCGCAGGGCCAGCGATTACAATTGCCAGCCGCTGCCAGACTGTTTTTTGAGTAAAAGCATGGGGTAGATCTTCAGCAGCTACTTCCCCTTCCCGCTCATCGAGCATCTTTACGTAGCCACCCAGAGGCAGAGCCGCAATAACAAATTCGGTGTCATGAGCGTCGCGCCAGCGCAACAGCGGCGTGCCAAAACCAATCGAGAAGCGCTGCACCTTAACACCACAGCGTCGCGCCACCCAAAAATGGCCGAATTCGTGAAAGCTGACCAATACACCTAGGGCAATTAAAGTAAAAAAGATTGTCTGCAAAAGATCCATAAACTACTTCTCTAGTCTTTTAATAAAAGCAC
>JGI20154J14316_10001733_pt1 | contig 18999 bp, 21 predicted proteins | sample COG_04_FD_14316 | JGI IMG/M metagenome (IMG submission 14316) | reverse complement strand
TTGTTTATCTACGCCGAGGTGCTTGGCATGGTTGGTGTCTTCTACAAAGAAAACAGAATCCCTGTAACGCTACCCCTAATTATTGCCATTACAGCACTGACACGAATGATCGTTATCCAAACCAAAGGACTTGATTCAGTCAATATTATCTTTGAAGCCTCTGGCATATTACTCTTGGCGATTGCCGCTTACATTATGAGTAAAAAAGAGGAGCTAAGCCTTAAAAAGTTAATCAAGAAGAAACAGATTGAGGATTCTTTAGAGGATAAAAGTTAAGAACCTTTGGCTTTGATTAAAAGTCGATAATAGCTCTTATCGCATTTTAAAGGGTAGTTTTCGGAGTTTCTGGAGTCTATAAAAAAGAAACAAAATTCTGTTATAAATTTCCAAAGTAAAGTAATCGATTTACATTGCATTAAAGGTCTAAATTTGACGAACAAAACAAAAATTACGGTTGTGGGTTCTGGCTATGTGGGCATGTCCCTCGCAGTGCTACTTGCTCAGAACAACGATGTGGTTGTGCTTGATGTGGACGTATCACGGGTTGAAAAGGTCAATAACAAGCAGTCCACCGTGGCTGATGCTGAGATTGAAGCCTTTTTAGCCGATAAAGAGCTAAGCCTCACGGCAACCCTTGATAAGCAGGCTGCCTACAAGGGTGCCAGCTTTGTGGTGGTGGCAACGCCGACAAACTATGATCCAGATACCAATCGCTTTGATACCAGCTCGGTAGATGGGGTTGTAAGTGACGCCCTAGAGCTAAACTCAGATGCATTGGTGGTGATCAAATCCACCATCCCGGTTGGGCATACAAAATCATTGCAAGAGAAGCACAATACAAACCGTGTAATCTTTTCACCCGAGTTCTTGCGAGAGGGTCAGGCGCTAAAGGATAACCTCTACCCATCACGTATTATTGTGGGGAGCCAGCTTGAGGCGGGAAAAGACTTTGCTAATCTACTAGTTGAGGGTGCTGAAAAAAGGGATATAGAAACATTATTTATTCGCTCGACAGAGGCCGAGGCAGTCAAGCTGTTTGCCAACACCTATCTTGCGATGCGTGTGTCGTTCTTTAATGAACTTGATTCCTATGCTCTGGCTCATAATCTTGATACCAAGAGCATAATCAACGGCGTGTGCTTAGATGAGCGAATAGGCGAGGGATATAACAACCCATCCTTTGGTTACGGTGGATACTGCCTTCCTAAGGATACCAAGCAGCTTCTGGCAAACTATGATCAGGTGCCGCAAACGCTTATTCAGGCGATCGTGACATCAAATACGACCCGCAAAGATTTTATTGCAGACTCGATTATCAAATTAAATCCCAAGGTTGTCGGTATATACCGGTTGGTTATGAAAGAGGGTAGTGATAACTTTAGATCCTCTGCCATTCAGGGGATTATAAAGAGGATAAAGGCTAAGGGCATCGATATTGTTGTTTATGAGCCAGAACTTAAAGAAAACGAGTTCTTTGGTTCAAAGGTTATTAGGGATCTGGATTCTTTTAAGGCTAACTGTGATGTTATCGTTACAAACCGGATGGCTAAAAGTTTAAAAGATGTTAATTCAAAGTGCTTTTCAAGAGACTTATTTGGAAGTGACTCTTAAGCTTACATACTTGATTTGGGTGTTATATGAAAGATGTGTTGAGTTTGATCGGTAGAACTAAACCATTATTTGAAAATGATATTTATCAGCTTGACTTCGAGTTAAAGCGTGAGGTGTCTTCATCCTCGTTCTTGGTTGTGGGCGGTGCTGGTTCTATCGGGCAGGCCGTTACAAAAGAGATTTTTAAACGCAATCCAAAAAAACTTCACGTTGTAGATATTAGTGAAAATAATTTGGTTGAGTTAGTACGTGATATTCGAAGTTCATTTGGATATATAGAGGGCGATTTTCAGACCTTCGCGCTTGATATCGGCTCAATTGAATATGATACCTTTATTAAAGCTGATGGTAATTATGATTATGTTTTAAATCTATCTGCGCTTAAGCATGTTCGAAGCGAAAAAGATCCCTATACATTAATGAGATTAATAGATGTAAACGTTTTTAATACTGATAAAACAATTCAGCAGGCGATTGATGGGGGTGCTAAAAAATATTTTTGTGTTTCCACTGATAAAGCCGCAAATCCTGTAAATATGATGGGTGCATCTAAGCGTATTATGGAAATGTTTCTGATGCGCCGCAGTAAAGAAATTAGTATTTCCACTGCTCGTTTTGCCAATGTTGCTTTCTCGGATGGTTCTCTACTTCACGGATTTAATCAGCGCATTCAAAAATGTCAGCCAATAGTGGCTCCAAACGATGTCAAACGTTATTTTGTAACCCCGCAAGAGTCAGGCGAACTTTGTTTGATGTCATGTATTTTTGGTGAGAACCGTGATATTTTTTTTCCAAAACTTAACGAAACATTGCATTTAATTACTTTTGCAGATATCGCTAACAAATATCTTTGTCAGTTGGGTTTCGAGCCCCATGCATGCGATGACGAAGCTACAGCCCGAAAATTGGTTAAAACTTTGCCTCAGCAGGGTAAATGGCCATGTTATTTTTCTTCAAGTGATACGACTGGAGAGAAAGATTTTGAAGAGTTTTTTACCGACAATGAAGTATTGGATCTTTTCAAGTTTGAAAGCGTTGGCGTTATTAAAAACGAAGCTCTATTTCAGTCTGAATTACTTAGCTTATTTGAACAAGAAGTTTGTCAAATGAAGCAACAGAGGGCCTGGACAAAGTCTCAACTGGTCGAGTTATTTTATAAAATGATCCCGGACTTTGGACACAAAGAAACTGGTAAATACTTAGATAGTAAAATGTAAGGTTTTCGAATGAGTTCCTCTTTAATAAAGTTTATTCGTGATATTTATCGTTCCGATAAATTTATTCCTTTGCATGCGCCAACATTTAGTAGAAATGAAAAGGATTATGTATGTCAGACAATTGAAAGCACTTTTGTATCAAGTGTTGGAGAGTTTGTTGATGATTTTGAACAAAAAGTTGAAGATTTCACGTTAACAAATAAAGCTGTTGCTACTGTAAATGGTACTGCTGCACTGCATGCTGCCATGCATATTTCGGGGGTCAAAGCAAATGATTATGTCATTACTCAAGCGTTAACCTTTGTTGCAACTTGCAACGCCCTTTATCACATGGGTGCTGAACCAATTTTTGTTGATATTTCAAAGGTGAGTTTTTCATTGTGCCCAGTGGCGCTTGATAATTATTTAACAGAAAACGCTGTTGTAAATGAATCAGGATGTTTTCATAAAACTAATAATCGAAGAATAGCTGCTGTGGTTCCAATGCATACATTTGGGCATCCTGCTGAGTTAGACGAGCTTGTTGCAGTATGTTATAAATGGAAAATCACTCTAATAGAGGATGCTGCAGAGAGTTTAGGTTCTTATTACAAGGGTAAGCACACTGGGACTATTGGTGATTTTGGTGCTCTAAGCTTCAACGGTAACAAAATTATTACTACCGGCGGCGGCGGTATGATTTTATGCCAAAACACTAAAATGGGAGATCGTGCCAAGCACGTTACTACTACGGCTAAAGTTCCACACCCTTATGATTTTTTTCATGATGAACCAGGCTTTAACTACAGGCTGCCAAATTTAAATGCAGCTTTGGGCTGCGCACAAATGGAGGTTTTGCCTATGTTTCTTCATCAAAAGCGTTTGATTGCCGAGCAATATAAGGCCTTCTTTGCTGATACGCAGTATAGTTTTGTTGAAGAACCGTCTTATGCAAAATCAAATTACTGGCTAAATGCAGTCATCTGTCCCGATAGCGCATCACGCGATAGATTGTTAAAAGAAACCAACGAAGCGGGGGTAATGACTCGCCCTGTTTGGAAGTTGATGCACCGTTTACCTATGTTTGAAAGTTCACTAAGAGGCGATTTAACTGTGTCTGAATGGGTTGAGGCACGCCTTATAAATATCCCTAGCTCGCCGATAACTTTGGAGGTTTAAAATGCCAACAAAAGTAGCAGTTTTTACTGGTACCCGAGCTGAATATGGACTTTTATATTGGCTTATGAAAGATATACAAGCGGATGCCGATTTAACGCTGCAGTTGCTTGTTTCAGGCATGCATTTATCACCAGAATTTGGTGAGACCTATAAGCAAATTGAAGCTGATGGGTTTAAAATTGATGAAAAAATTGAGATATTACTATCATCTGACACTGCTATAGGTACAGCAAAAAGTATGGGGTTGGCAGTATTGGGCTTTACGGACGCTTTGTCTCGTCTTGCGCCTGATATTTTTATTATTTTGGGTGATAGGTTTGAAGCTTTGTCAGCAGCTCAAACGGCTATGATTTTGCGTATACCCGTTCTCCATATACATGGGGGTGAAATTACTGAAGGGGCTTATGATGATGCTATTCGTCATGCTATTACCAAATTGAGTTTTCTTCATGCGACATCCACAAATGAGTATCGCAATAGAGTTATCCAGCTTGGTGAGCTACCGGAAAGCGTTACTAATGTGGGCGCTATTGGGCTGGATTACCTAAAACGGGCAACTTTTATGTCAGTTGAGCAACTGGCTGAATCTTTGAAATTTCCTTTGAAAAAAACCTATGTTGTAGCGACTTATCACTCAGTAACTCTAGGAGATGAAGAGCCTATCTGCACCTGTACGGCTATGCTTGAGGCATTAGACGATTTTCCAGAGATGCAAGTCATACTAACCTATCCAAATGCCGATGATGGTGGGCGTAAAATTATAGCTTTGCTTGAGGAGTATGCTGCAAAACAACCAGGCCGTGTGCTAGTTATACCGTCACTTGGTCAGGTTCGCTATTTGAGTGCTGCTAAGCATGCATCAGCTATAATTGGTAATTCGTCAAGTGGTATCATAGAAATTCCTTCATTGGATGTGCCAACAGTTAATATTGGTGTAAGGCAGAAAGGTAGATTATCAGCAAAAAGCGTAATAAATTGCAATACTGAAAAGTCTAGTATTGTTTCTGCTATAAATATAGCCCTTAAGCGCAGCTATAAATCCTTAGATGAAAATATTGTCAATCCTTACGGTCAGGGTGATGCTAGCCAGAAAGTAATCTCAATGCTGAAGAATATGGACTTTAACTCTGTAAAAACTTTTTATGACCTTAAAGTGGTGGATTAATATGACTATTATCATTGCAGAAGCAGGTGTTAATCATAATGGGGATGAACAACTAGCTTTTGAGCTGGTTGACAAAGCATTTGATGCGGGTGTTGATATAGTTAAATTTCAAACCTTCAAGGCTAAAAATCTCGTTACAGCTGAGGCTTTGCAAGCAGATTATCAAACAGTAAATACAGGAAATAAAGAGTCTCAGCTTGCGATGCTCGGTCGGTTGGAGTTAAGCTATGAATCGCACCATAAGTTGGTCGCTTACTGTGCCAAGTTGGGTATAGAGTTTTTATCAACCGCCTTTGATAGTGAGAGTCTTGATTTTCTTGTCAATGATTTGAAATTAACGCGACTAAAAATTCCTTCAGGTGAAATTACTAATGCTCCATTAGTGTTGCAACACGCTCGTACAGGCTGTGATTTGATCGTATCAACCGGAATGGCTACTCTTGCAGAAGTTGAAGCTGTATTAGGTGTAATTGCTTTTGGATATGTAGCGCCTCTTGATGCAATTCCTTCTAAAGAGGCTTTTCAAAATTCATATTTTTCAGACGAGGGCAAGAAGGCACTTCGACAAAAAGTAACTATTCTTCATTGTACAACCGAGTATCCGGCTCCATTAAGTGATATCAACTTGCGAGCTATGGATGTTCTTGCAACTGCATTCGGTTTACCCGTGGGGTATTCTGATCATAGTGAGGGTATTGTTGTACCAATTGCAGCTGTTGCACGTGGTGCCACGTTGATAGAAAAACACTTCACATTGGATAAGACGATGAGGGGGCCAGATCATAAAGCTTCACTTGATCCAGTTGAGTTGAAGTCAATGGTACAAGCAATTAAAGGCGTGGGATTAACCTTAGGTGATGGAATAAAGGGGCCGCGTCCAACTGAGATCAAAAATAAGTCTGTTGCTCGAAAGAGCATAGTTGCAGCAAGGGATATTAAGAATGGGCAAGTCTTGAGTTCGGATGATTTGTCTGTAAAACGTCCAGGGCACGGTTTAAGTCCTTTTAAGTTTTGGGATGTTATTTCTAAGCGAGCCACAAGAAATTATAAGGCAGGAGATCTAATCATTGAGTAAGAAACCAGTTTTGCTTCTGGGGTCAGGGGGCCATGCTGCTGTTCTGGTGGATATCCTAAGGCAACTTAATTGCCATATACTAGGGCTAGTCTCTATCGAAAAACCCAAAAAGCAGACTATTTTTTCTGGATTAAGATGGTTCACATCAGATGATGATGTCCTATCTTTTAGCAAAGATGAGATTCTGCTAGTAAATGCACTCGGTTCTCTTCCAGGGAATACACTTCGTTATAAGCTGCATCAAAAGTTTGTAAGTCTTGGCTACGAATTTATGACAGTTGTATCGCCAAGTTCGTTAGTTTCACATTATGCTATTTTGTCACAAGGTGTACAGGTTATGCCTGGCAGTATTGTTAATGCAAACGCCATAATCGGTGAAGGAACTATAGTTAATACTGGCGCTATTGTTGAGCACGACTGTCTAATTGGGCGGCATAATCATATTGCACCAGGAGCGGTATTAAGTGGCTCTGTGATTACAAAAGATTTTGTTCATATATCAACCGGAGCATCTGTGATTCAGGGTATGAACATTGGTGCCAATGCGGTTGTAGCAGCAGGCGCCAATGTCAACAAGAGTATTCCAGAGAACTCCATATGTTATGCGGCAGAAAATTACATTAAGGTAGATGAAAAAAATGAGTCATGATTGGAAAAATATACTAGTCTCCTCGGAGTTTACGCTCAAACAAGTGCTCAAAGTAATTGATAATGAGTCTCTGAAGCTAGCTTTAGTTGTAGATTCCAAAAATATGCTACTGGGTACTATCACCGATGGCGATATTCGAAGAGCCTTGATAAAAAATATCTCTCTTGATACTTGTGTTATTGAGGTCATGAACCGAAAACCTACTGTGGTTGAATACGGTACCCCCAAAAACGAGTTGCTGGGTCTTATGGAAAAGAAAGAACTTCATGCACTCCCGGTTTTAAATAATGGAGAAGTGGTCGGATTAGAAACACTTTACCAAGTCATCCAGCCTGCCAAATACGATAATCCTGTTTTTATTATGGCTGGAGGATTTGGTACAAGGCTAAGACCTTTAACCGATTCATGTCCAAAACCAATGCTCTCAGTAGGTGAAAAACCAATTCTTGAAATAGTTCTTACACAATTTATAAAAGCTGGCTTCAGGAACTTCTTTTTTTCGACCCATTATTTACCTGAAGTGATTAGAGACTATTTTGGAAATGGTGATAAATGGGGTGTTTCAATAAACTATGTCTATGAAGAAGCCCCTCTGGGCACAGGAGGTGCTTTAGGGTTGTTGCCTGCCAATTTACCAAAACTACCAGTCATTGTTATGAATGGTGATGTTTTAACGAAGGTCGATTTTGAAGGGCTGCTGAGTTTTCATTTAGAAAATAAGTCTAGTGCGACAATGTGTGTTAGAGAATATGAGTACCAAGTACCTTTTGGTGTTATTGAGAGTAATGATAATGAAATAGTCAGCATGACTGAAAAGCCGACTTATCGCTATCATGTGAATGCAGGTATTTATGTTATTGATCCAGACATTATAGACAGTGTTAAGGAAAATGAGCGCATAGACATGCCTACGTTACTGGAACGATTCCTATCAGATAAGATCATGATCTTTCCGTTTTATGAATATTGGCTAGACATTGGAAGAATGGATGACTATCAAAGAGCGCAAGAAGATGTTAAAAATTTAGGAGTGCTTTAATGGCAAGTGAGACTAAAGTTTTAGCTATTATCCCCGCTAGAGGCGGAAGTAAGGGTTTGCCCGGGAAAAATATAAAAGTTTTAGATAAAAAGCCGTTAATTGCTTGGACAATTGATGCAGCAATTGAATCGAAAGTTTGTCACAAAGTAATTGTGACCACTGATTGTGAAGAAATTGCCAAGGTAGCCATAGAATATGGTGCTCAAGTTCCATTTCTTAGGCCAGAAAGATTGAGTGATGATAATGCATCAACAGTTGATGTGGTACTTCATGCGATGGACAACATTGATTTTAATTTTGACATTATTATGTTGTTACAGCCAACATCACCACTTAGAAGCGCTTCAGATATAAAAAATGCGCTAAAAATTTTCAAAGCCAGTGATGTCTCGTCGGTTGTTTCAGTGTCAAAGTGTGATAAAAGCCCATTTTGGTCGTTTTGGAGAAATGAATGTGGAAAATTAACACCAGTTATTGAAAAGGACAACCAGTATGAAAGACGGCAAAACCTCCAGGATGCATATGTCTTAAATGGGGCTATTTATATAGTTAATAGTGAGAAGTTTAAAAAGAAAAGACAATTCTTGTTCAGTGATACAGTTTCTTATGAAATGAGTAAAAGGTCGTCTGTCGACATTGATGACATATTTGATTTTAGGTTTGCAGAGATATTGATAGGTAAAACGTAATCAACTAAAAATTCACCCTTACATGTCGAATAAATTTTCTAAAAAAGCATACTATTTCAAATAAATGCTCACGATTTTTTTTGATGAAAATGACTGCTTGTATGATTTGATGCTTATTTACAGTCATTGCTAAAATGGAACAACTCAGAATTTAGTTTTTATGAAACTTATTATATTGTTAATCTATACACATGATAGCAAGCAACAGTTTCAGACCGCCAATTTCCCTGAGGAAAAGGGCATGAATTCGATTTAAATTATTTTTAGAAATTTTCTTAGAGGGTAATAATGAACTTATTGTTGGTTGGAGCGGGACAATTAGGTAGTAGGCACCTTCAGTCATGCCTTAAATATCCATCACCAATGGACTTTTATGTTGTTGATAATTCACTCGTGTCTTTGGAGATATCAAAAAATCGAGCTCTTGAAATACCATCACATGTGAACCACAAACTGCATTTTTGTCGAACCTTTGATGATGTAACTGAAAGTGTCTTTGATTTTTTAATTATAGCTACCGGAGCTTCTCCAAGGTTGACTATATTGAAGGCTGCCTTGAAAAAATTTACCTTTTCGTATGTTATTTTAGAAAAGGTACTATTTCAAACTCCTGATGACTATAAAGAAGCTTCAGATTTAATAGAGCAAAGCCAAGCCAAAGTATATGTTAACTGCCCTAGGAGGGTGTATCCTTTTTATAAAGAGCTCAAGCGGCTGTACATTGATGAAGGCTCTGAAACTACATTGAGTTGTCAAGCTGGGGATTGGATAGGACTTGGTTGTAACTCAATTCATTATCTAGATCTACTCAATTTCTTGACTGATCGGCAGTTAGTATCGATATCCACTGAAAAACTGGATAAGCATATTATCGATAGTAAGAGACCAGGGTATAAGGAATTTACCGGTCTTTTAAGTGGATGCTATAAGGATGGCGCGAAAATTTCAATCGAGTCAATTTATCAAAGTGATATGAAATCTACTCTTTCGATTCAATCAGGGAGATTTATTATAAAAATTGATGAACTGTCAGGGGATTATGAAGTTTTTGAAAATGGTGAATCTTTAAAGAAATCATCATACAAAGTTATATATCAAAGTGAACTTACCCATAAAATATTAGAACAATTAGTTGACATAGGAGAGTGTGAGCTGACTTCGTTTGAAGATTCTAAAAATACACACCTAGTATTCTTGAATGAAATGTTGGATTTCTACAACACACTTTTAAATGAAAAGGCATACGCCTTACCAATAACCTAGAAGGAATATTCTTTGATTTACATAGTAGGTGCTGGCTACATGGCGCGAGAATACGCTCGAGTTTTAAAAGAGCTGTCTTGTGATTTTGCGGTGATTGGGCGGAGTAAAGAGACTGCCAATCGCCTGGCCGCAGAGCTTAACATAAAAGTAATATCTGGTGGGATTCAAAAAGCTGTAGTTTGTGAGCCATTCAAAGGAAGCACTGTAATAGTGTGTACACCGGTGGAGACACTTTTTAACGTTTCGATGCTCTTAATGGATCAAGGTGTTGATCGAATTCTCATTGAAAAACCTGGGGCTTTGAATATTTCAGAAGTAAATGCCTTACGTGAAAAGGCAGCAGTCTCGAATACTCTGGTAAAAATTGGATATAACCGTAGATTCTACCAGTCGACACTTGAACTTGTTCATCGGTTGGCTAATGAGACTCTAATTGCGGTTAATTTTGAAATTACTGAGTGGTCACATTTGATTGAAAAGGAATCGCGCAGCAGTGAAGTTAAAGAAAGTTGGGTTCTCGCTAATACATCACATGTGATTGACTTGGTTCTGCATGTAGCAGGAGATATTAGTGAATTGAATACATTTACAAGTGGATCTCTAAGTTGGCATAAACAAAGCGCTAGGTTCGTTGGTGCAGGTGTTACTAAAAATGATGCTCTAATTTCTTATTTTGGTTACTGGGACGGTCCAGGACGGTGGTCTGCTGAGTTTGTCACAACAGCCAATAGATATATATTACGACCCATGGAAATTCTACAAGTACAGAAGAAAGGGAGTGTTGAGATAAACCCTGTTGAAAACATAGATTACGATTTTGATGAGAAATTCAAACCAGGCTTGTTTTTGCAAACTAAAGCTTTTCTAAATGGTGACTATACTAATTTTTGTTCATTAGAGGAACAGATTTCCTCTTTTGAAATCTACAATCGAATTGCTAATTATTAAATGCTGAATATATATTTTTTAGAGTCCGCGCCCCAAGTTCTCTCTGCATATCAGGCATGTCAGTATTATCCAGGTAATAACGTATTTATTATTAGAACCAATGGTAAAGCGCTTAACGATTTGCAAATTGAAAAGACGATTGATGTACTCAAGATAAACAATTTGGGAAAGATAATCAAAGGGATGCCATTATCAATTAATGTTCCAGTATATTTGTTAATACTTGTATTGATGTCAAGAGTTGTCAAAACTAGATTTCTGATGGGGGATTGTCGCGGAAAGTTTGGAGGAATCATAAAGAAGTTAATCTCATCATCAAAAAACATATTAATCGACGATGGAATTGCAAGCCTAACATATTTTCATGATCAAAAAGATCAGCAAACTAGTAAAGCTAACCAACCATTTGATGAGATTTATACTGCCTTGCCATTAAAAGATGAACTTATAGTTAATCACAGGTTCGAATCTCTTGCTACGTCAAGTTGTAAGTTTAAAATATTGGAAGATTCGGCAATTTTTATAGGTTCGAAAGTCGTAGAAGTTGGGTTGATGTCACAGTGTGAGTTTGAAAAAAGTATTGATAAGTTTATTGCTAAAAACTCAGATAAAAAACTTTTTTACATTGCACACAGAGCCGAAAAGTTAAATAAGTTAGGTAAATATAGGTCTAAAATGGAAATTAAATATTTAGATCTTCCTATTGAGTTGGACTGCATAAGTAGATGTGTTTTGCCCAAGGTAATAGAGGGCTTTTATTCGGGGGCTTTTTTGTTTTTTAAGCATCTTGATTTAAAGTTGATCATAGCAAATCACGAAATAAAAAAAACACAGGCGAATTTTGGTTTTCATGCGGCAATAAGTAGATGTAATAGCCTGTTTGCAAAAATTAGATCATGAAATTAGATATTCATAGAATCCTAAAGTCAAAATTCATGGGTTTTTCTGCACTAACAATTCTCGCCTCAGTTTTAAATTTTGCCTTTTTACCACTCATAGCAAATGCACTGAGTGTAGAAGATTTTGGACTTTACATCCTTATCTACACTGCAGTTCAGGTGGGGGCGCAAGTTTTTTTGTTCGGTATGACTACACTTTTGAGCAAAGAAATTAGCGGATCCAAGAGTGAACTGTCAGTACCAGTATTAGATTTTTTCAATAATTTTTCGAAGATTACCCTTTTAATTTTAATTTTATTTGCTATTAGCTTTTCATTCATTATTGGTGGATCCGCTTTATTAGTCTTGATGGTAGTCTTGATAATTTTTGTGAGAAGCTGGTATCGACTAATAGTGACATATTTTAGAATGAAAGAAGAGCTGCTTAATTTCGCATTATTCCAATTGGTCTTTACTAGCTGTTTTTTTGGGTTCCCTATTGCTTACAGTTCAGTTAGTGGTTCAATAGATATAACAGAATTTTTTGCTTTTATGCTGCTAGGTTATTTGGTTTGCCTAATATTTTTAAGAAGACTTTTAATTAAAAGGAGAGAATTAACAGATCAACCTATTTCACTTTCTTTTTTTTCAAACAATAAGAGTATCTTAGTTTTTGGGGCAGGTGCAGCTCTTCACTCAGCTTCTGGGGCACTATTAACTGTAGCCGATAGGTTTATATCTGCTTTTTATATGTCGGCGAATGAATTTGGAGTTTACGCTTTAGCCTCTCAATTAGCTGCTGTGCTCTCTCTAACATTTACTGCTATTGTTCAAAGTATGGTTCCAGATTTTTATAGAAAGTTAAATCAAGGTTATCATGGTGCTATTTTTGTTGATTATATGAAAAATTTGCTAATAATGGTTGTGATTATAGTTTGTCTTTACCAGATTTTTTTGGCTGCGTTTGTAGAGCTATTTTTTTCAGACTCATATATGAATGCTACCTATTTGGCTAGGCTTCTGAGTATTGGTATTGTATTTCAGGGTCTATATTCTTTGAGTTCTGCCTATTTGTTTTACAAAAAAAAATCCATACTGATGTCAAAACTGTCTTTTTCAATTGGTGGTTTTGGTGTTTTATTAGGTTTTCTTTTGGGTAATTTTTATGGAATTTTTGGGATTATAGTTGCATTTATAATAACTTGGTTTTTTATGTTTGTAGTAACAACTTTTTATTGTAAGCGGGTATTTAATGAATTTTGTTAGATTTGTGAAGCGTCTTTTTTTTACATTTATTACTTTGTTAAGAATTGGTAGTTATCGAGAATTACCTAATGTATTTGGTTTTACAAGGCTTAATAAAAATACACATCTTGGAAATAATGTTAATTTCAACGGTTTTAGAGTTTATGGCAGTGGTGAAATTAAAATAGGAAATAACTTCCATAGTGGTTCTGGATGCTTTGTGATTTCTCAAGTACATAATTACAAAGGTCAAAAGTTACCATATGATGAGAGCTATACTACAAAAAAAATAACAATCGAAGATAATGTTTGGTTTGGTATGAATGTAAGTATTTTGGCCAACTGTATCGTTGGTGAGGGTGCAATAGTCCAAGCAGGCTCTGTAATAGTAGGCGACATTCCTCGATTGGCTATTGTGGGAGGTAACCCAGCCAGGGTTTTTAAATATAGAGACTCATTGCACTATGAAAAACTTAAAAACGCAAAGTCATTTCATTAAAGTTTTACTCTGTGAAAATTAAAAACTCATACATTTTTTTTATTGTCTTGCTAAGCTTCTGCTTTCAACAATTTACGATCCCTGGACTGTCATTTCCTTTGAGACCGTTTGTCTTTGCTATAATAATAGCATTGCTTTTTATTCTTCTGACTGATTCAGATCGAAGGTTCCCCTTTCCCTTCTATATCCCATTCGTCTGCGTATTTTTTTTATACATATTTAGTTCTTTTTTATGGGCATTAGAGGTACAGTTTGCTCTTGTACGAATAGTTTGGACGTTGTTTTTGTGCGTTACATACTTCACATTAGTGAAAATCTGTCCCTATGAGCGAGTTTTGTATTTGAATAAAGCTGGCGCTATAACTCTGTATACGCTTCTTATTGCTATTTTATTATATTACTGCCTCGGGTTATATTCGTTTTACATTCAAGGGTATGAAGTTGGCTTTGGGTATGACCAAGGCGTGTATGGAGTTTATATGGAGGGTATCTTGCCCCGTTTACGAGGATTTATGGATAGCCCAAACAACATGGGTTTGTTATTACTCCCGCTTTTTTATGGCATTTATTTATTTGATTTAAAATTAGGAAAGTTCTTCATAATTTTACTTTTTGCTGTTGTAACTTTAACACTTTCAATAACTACATACTTAGCATTCATACTTCCATTAATTCTTTTAATAATTTTAAAAAAGCCAAGGTATTTTATATATTTATTATTAGGTTTCAGCATTTTTATTTTTCTCATCTTTATAATTGCTCAAGACTATGAATTGATAAATCAAATTATATCGACTCGTTTGTCAAGAGTAGCTTCAGGAAGTGGCAGATTTGATCTGTTTGGTTTTGTTTTAGAAAAAATCTCAGAAAACCCGTTTTTGGGGTATGGAATTGCGCAGGCTAGAGTCTATTTGCTTGGTTTTCAAGGGAGAGATTTACAAAGTTCTCATAATTCATTTTTAGAGAGTTTTTTCGAGGGCGGTATTATCGGATTAACTCTATTCGTTTTGTGTTGGGTCACTATTGCCTTTTATATTTTGACTTTAAAGATTGATGGGTCAAAAAAAATAATGCTATTTTGTTACCTTGGTTCACTGGTTTTATTTTCTTTTGCAAATATGATGATATATGTCGATGTGATGATCTTGAATTTATTTTTTATCTGGTATTTTTCCGAACAACTGAAGTTGCATGAACGTTCTAATTTATTTCTAAAAAATGGTTAATTATTTCCAGTTAACCATTAATGATTGTTTTTATAGTTCGACTGCTTAGTGATGTATTTTTTTATAATTCCAAGGATGATTACAAATGACTGAGACTTCAATAATTATGCCCTGTTTCAATAATGAGAGTTTTATTGAGCAGGCCATAGATTCTGTCTTGAACCAGACATATCAGTCGTGGGAATTACTAATTTGTGATGACGGTTCTGATGATAATTCAAAAGAAATAATTAAAGAATATGCTCAAAATGACTCGCGAATCAAATTAGTAACCAATAGACACTTTAAAGGTGCTCCAGGAGCTAGAAATTCATGCTTGGATGTTGCATGTGGCAGATATATAGCATTTCTGGATGCAGATGATCTATGGATGAAAAATAAATTAGAACTACAAATTTCATTTATGAAAGCCAAAAAGTACCTATTTGTTTACAGTTACCATCAGATTATGGATGAAGAAGAAAATTTTATTTCAAATTGTATGGCACCTGCTTCAGTAAATGCTAAATTGATGCGATTTAGTAACTTTATTCCCTGTCTTACAGCGGTTTACGATAGTCGCTCTATTGGTAAGGTTTTTCAGCCTAATATTGTTAAACGTAATGATTTCGCTTTGTGGTTGAGAATTCTTAACCATGTGGATGTGGAAAGAGCACATTGTTTGCCTGTAATTACCGCTCGGTACAGAGCCAATGCATATGGTTTATCAAGCAATAAGAAAGATGCACTGAAATATTTCTATCTTTGCTTAAAAGAATTTGGTGGCTGCAATTCGTTTCAAGCGTATTTCTTTAGTGCTTGTTATTTGTTTATTGTTGCTTTTAAAAAGAAATTTAATTTTATTTACAATTTTTTTGTTGTAAAAATTTAGCGAGGTTGTGATTTTGAAAAACGGCATATTTATAATTGGTGGTGCGGGGTTTTTAGGTACTAGGTTGAACAGTAGGTTTGACAAAAAAGGCCAAAAAATTGTCAGAGGTGATATTGCTCTAGAGAGTCATCAAGAAAATATTCTACAGTTAGATTTGGAATCACCAGAGTCTCTGGAACAAATCCGAGTTGCTTCAGCGATTATTAACTTGGCCGCTGTTCATCGCGACGATATTCGTCCTCTAAGTCGCTATGATGATGTCAATGTCCAGGGCTCGGTAAATGTTTGTGAGGCAGCTCGTAAGCACGACATAAATAAAATTATTTTTACCAGCTCTGTTGCAATTTACGGTTTTGCACCAGCAGACACGGATGAGTCAGGCGAGCCAAATTATTTTAATGACTATGGCCGAACAAAATATTTAGCTGAACAGGTATACAAAGAGTGGCAGGCTGAGGATCCAGAAAATCGTACTCTTGTTATTGTCAGGCCAACAGTAATATTTGGTGAAGGTAATAGGGGCAATGTTTTCAATTTGTTAAAGCAAATTGCTTCGCGAAGATTTGTGATGTTTGGAAATGGGAAAAATAGAAAATCCATGGCTTACGTTGAAAATGTGGCGGCTTTCTTGGAGTACAGTTTGTCATTCAAGCCAGGTTTACATATTTATAACTATATCGATAAGCCCGATTTTGATATGAACACATTAGTGTCTGAGGCAAGAAAAACACTGTTCGGAAAAAACAATGTTGGTCTGCGGTTACCTGCTTTCTTGGGTATGGCTATTGGCTATTTTGCTGATTTTGTTGCAAAAGTAACGGGTAAAACACTTCCTGTTAGCAGTATTCGCGTAAAGAAATTTATGGGTACAACACAATTTGCGTCATCTATTAGTGAAACTGGGTTTGTCCCGCCAGTTAGTCTTGAAGAGGGTTTAGCTCGAACACTTCGTTATGAGTTTCTGGAAGATAATTCAGATAAGCGAACTTTCGAAACAGAATAGGTCAGTCAAAAGGCCCAATTCCTTAAATATTTCATCGCCGTCGAATCAGTTTGCCATCCCCCTCTAAGCATTATCTTTTCCAGTGGCTCGCCTTGCTCTAGCAAATCAAGTGCTGCTCCGACCCTAAATGAATGACCGCTCAGCGGTTGTTGCTTTGATCCAGATTTTAACCCTTCCTGCAGTTTCTTTAAGATAGTGCTTATACTTGCGGGATTTAGGCTATCACCAATATGTCCGTGTTTATTAATGGATCTTAGGATATAGCCCTCACAGTCTACTATTCCTTTCCATTTTTCTATCAAGGTAAGCAACTCCTCGCTGATAGGTAGAAATTTACCTGTTCCAAATTGGTCGGTCTTGGAGAAGTTGAGCCTGATAATTGGTTTACCATTGTGTGCACAAGCTATATCTTCAAACTTAAAGGAGCAGAGTTCGGATCGTCGGCGCATGGTTTCGTAGCCCAGTCTTAGTAGCACCTGATTTCTTATTCCCATAATGCTGTTGTCGCAGTTATTAAGTAGCTGATTAAGCAATGTTTTAGTCAATGGTGTGGCCTGACCTTGAGCTCGTCCAATTTTGCGGTGCATACGCTTTAGGGCCAGCATCACTTCTGGTTGTTTTGTAGGGTCGTGATTTTTGGAGAGTTTTAGTACGGTGCCTAGGCTGTTGATCCGTCTGCGGATGGTGGCGCTTTTGTTGGTTTGGCTTAAATAATCGACATACGTTGCCATGGTGTCAGCGGTTGCAGGGATTGGCTCTAGGTTATTTTGTAGGCACCAGTTTTGGTACTGGTTAAAGTCTGATCTGTAGGCCCTGATGGTATTTTTGGCAAAGGCACCATCAAATTTGGCGAATATTTCGTCAATCATGTTATTCTTCTCTTAAGTAAATAAAACCACACAAACGATGTAAAATACATCAATAATGATATATAAATGATTTCTGTCCGTCAAATAAAAGCTGGTCGTTCAATGTTAAATTGGAGTGCAGCGGATCTCGCAAAGGCTAGTGGAGTTGGTCCTGCTACTATTCGTCGATATGAAATGCAGGTGGGTATTCCTACTGGAAATACTTCAACTATGTTGAGTATTCAGTCTGCACTAGAAAATGCTGGTATCAAATTCACCGGCGATCCTCTGGTTAATCCCGGCGTTACCCTGAACCTCAAAGGGTAGGTGATATCTTCATGGCAGATAATAAAGAAATCAAACTCCCTCAATCTGCTAGCTACAGCAACCTTCCTGAATACAAAGCTCATGTAGATCAAATCCTTAACAGCTATGACTTTCCCGAGGGTGTGTTGGGTGAGTTGGTGCGCCAGATGGCGGATGCGATGTGGTGGGTTAAGACCTATCAAAAGAACAAGGATCACCTGATTGTGATGAAGATGGCAATGTTGGTTAAGAGTCGAAGTGATCTGGGTATGGATGCAGAGGAAAAGGCGCTTCGATTTTTTGACTGCTTGCTAAATGCTTGGTCGGGTCAGGTTTTAGATCCTGATGATCAAGCGTTCTTGGATAGCGAAATGCAATCAAAGGGTCATAACATGGCATCGCTCAGGGCGGATGCAGTTAGACGGTCAATAAAGGAACTTGAGGTGATTGATCGGTTAATAGAGCGGCAGTTTAAGAATATGCGCCTGTTGATGCAGTCCTATGAGTCGGTTAGATTTGCACCGCAGTTGCTTAAGAAGATGTCCTTGGAGATTGAACAGCTTGAGCAACGGGTTCAGCAGACCGATGAAGATCAGCGTCGAGAAGTTAGTCGCCAATAGGGCGAACGCTCAAAAATCCTCTGGCCCACAAACTAGGGCGGGCAAGCTTCGCTCTGCTAAGAATGCTCTTAAGCACGGCCTGGGTGCTCGATCCTTAAATTCCTCACAAAATCCTCCCTTGTTAGATCATTTCCCTGAACTTAAATCCTATCAACAAGAGCTGATTAGTCTTGGCTATTCTGATGCTCAATCAGATGAGATTATCGAGGCACTATTAACGGCAAGGCAGGTCACTGCTGCAAAACACAGCGCCTATACGGACAGGTTAAATGAAGACCGTCTCGCTAATATGACACTTCAGGGGCTGACAAGTTTATTGCGAGAGTTTGGCGATCCTGCGGCAAGGGTGACACCTACTGAGCGGGCTAGGGTGGCTGCGTTGTTGTTCAAGCAGGTGCAGAAGGATAATGACCTTTCGGGTCTGCTGTTTGAGAAGTTCGAGGCGCACCGCAAATTAATGCGCTATGAGCAGCGGGTGTTTAATCAACTTCGCAAGAAGACTCAGGTTAAAAAATAACAAAACAAAGCCACAGTGTTTGGGGTGCGATAAATACCCTTATCAGTTTCTAATTTAATCCCTAATCATCCTTCTTCTTCCTCGGGATAGTGGTCTCAATATCACTATCCTTCAACCGCTCCTCAAGCTCTTCCATCGACAAATAATCCAAATCCCAATGATTACAGATATC
>JGI20154J14316_10001727_pt1 | contig 19071 bp, 17 predicted proteins | sample COG_04_FD_14316 | JGI IMG/M metagenome (IMG submission 14316) | reverse complement strand
CCCCCAAAACAAAAGCGCAGATGATTTGCTGCCAGAAAATCAAGCCGAACTCTTGATATCCCTCACTTACCGCAACTTTGGTCAGCGGAATTGTTGCACCCCAGCCAACCCCCATCAGCAGCAGGCAGAGCGTATAAAAAACGCGCGGGGCGATCAAGGAGAGGCAGGCTGCAAACGGCCCCCATAGCGGATCATCTCGATGCGCAGCGCCTTACCACTGCGGTCGTCAGTCTCAACAAACACACCGCACAGCGTTGCGGGGCCATCAGCCGGCTCGAAACGTGATTTCGACATGCCAGTGATAAACCGCCGCAGAGGTTCAGCTTTATCCATACCAATGACGCTGTTGTAATCACCGCACATGCCGGCATCAGATTGAAAACCCGTGCCGCCAGGCAAGATCTGGGTATCAGCGGTTGGCACATGGGTATGGGTGCCAACCACAAGGCTGGCCCGCCCATCACAAAAATGGCCAAATGCCATTTTCTCAGAGGTCGCCTCGCAATGAATATCAACAATAATCGCCTGCGCCAGACCGCCCAAAGGATGCGCCCGCAACACCTGATCCACGGCCGAAAACGGATCGTCAAACGGGCGCTTCATAAACACCTGCCCCAACACTTGCAGCACCAATATCTTGCGGCCACGCGCATCGGTGAACAACCGGTGACCCCGCCCTGGCGCGCCCTTGGCAAAATTGATCGGCCGGATAATTCTGCTCTCGCCTTCAATCGCCTGCAACATATCTTTTTTGTCAAACGCATGGTCACCCAGCGTCAGACAATCTGCACCGGCCTCGAGTAACAGTTGTGCATGCTCACCGGTCAGGCCAGCGCCATTGCTGGCATTCTCGCCATTGACCACGACAAAATCCAATTTCCAGTCGCGTCGCAGCGTCTGCAAATGCTCTTCGATGGCCTGCCGTCCGGCGCGGCCCATCACATCACCTAAAAAAAGACATCTCATCCGTCAGCTCCTAGGGCGGCGCGGCGCCAAGGGCAAGTAAAACCGTAACCGCGATGCATCCCACATCCCCAAACACAGATGCGCGTTAATTCGGGACAGGCGCGTCGGACAAATTGACAGGATACACCACATCGCCAGAGGCTCTGTGCCCGATGCGCAACAACTGCAACGTCACCATACCGGCGGCAAAATATCCCAGCGCCAATGGCAGTAAAGTTGCGTCATAAAACCACCCGCAAAGAGTGGCGAATAACACCGCAATCAGACTTGAGACCGCCGCCATCACCGATGCTCCCAAACCGGCGATGCGGCCCAGCGGCTGCATGGCTAAAGCACCGAGATTGCCAAATACAATTCCCATGCAAAAATGCATCATAAACTGAAAGACCATAAACCACACAAACGTTGGCCCCGGGTCTGTCACCAGACTTGCCACAAACAAAAGCCCGGCAAAGCTTATATGCCCCACCGCGCCGTAGTGCACCATTTTATGCATGCCACAGGTGGCCACCAAACGACTGTTTATCAACGTGGCCAAACCAAGACTGGCCGCCAAAACCGCGAAATACACCGCAAACATTGAACCCACGTGGTAAATTTGCGAAAATACCGCTTGGGCAGTGGCCAGAAACAGCAATTGTGTCCCAAATACCATCCCCGAAGCACAGGTATAAGCCATGACTTTGCGGCTTTTAAAAATACGACCGGAATTGAGACACAACCGTTTCAGAGACAGCGGAACGCGCTGGTCCCGCGCCAAAGTTTCAGGTTGCCGGATCATAAACCAAAGCCCGGCAATCCCGGCCCAAAACAGATACAGACCGAAGATCCAGCGCCAGCCCGCCGCCAGAAGTAAACTTTGACCAATCATCGGCGCGATCATTGGGACCAGAATAAAAACGGTAAAAATCAGCGACATCATCCGCGCCATCGCCGCCCCCTCAAATCGGTCGCGTATCACAGCACGGCAGACAATCTTTGGCCCCGCAGCCCCAAGACCCTGCAGTACCCGCGGCAGACCCATCTGTTCAAAATTGTCAGCGCCCATCGCAATCGTAGTGCCAAGGCAGAACACTCCCATCCCCAAAACCAGCGCAGGTCGGCGCCCATTGGCATCGCAAAGCGGACCAAACAACAGTTCGCCAAACACCATACCCAACACAAAAAGCGACACCACCATTTGGCTGTGCTGAAGCGTGATAAACCCCAACTCCAGTGCAATAGCCGGCAGAGCGGGTAGCACAGCATCAATACTGACGGCGACCAAAGACATGGTAAATGACATGAGCGCGATAAATTCAAAAGCGCGAATATTTTTAAATCTCATACTGCATAAGGGTAAACGCTTTCACTAAGGCCAACAAGAGTAAAGCATGCTAGAACGACAAATGGCGCCTCAAAGCTCGATCACACCTTGCTCGGTCACGATCATATCAAGCGGCTGGTCGGTTGGCTCAAGCGGCAATGCCTTGGCCTCTTGAGCACAATAGGCAAAGCCAATCGCCAGCGTTCTGCGCCGCTGGCGCAATCCTTCGAGGGTGCGATCATAGAACCCACCGCCATAGCCCAAGCGCCCGCCATGGCGATCAAAGGCCACTAGAGGGACAATCAAAATTTCCGGCTCAAAAAATTGGTCAATCTGCGGGATTTTTGCACCAAACGGCCCATCTTTGAGCGCACACTCCGGATCCCAGCGACTGAACAGCAGCGCGGCACCGGCGCGTTGAATGACAGGCACCCCAACCCAGCCATAGGCCGCAGCCTCGGCCATCGTCGGCAGTGGATCGATCTCGGTACGGATCGGCACATAGCCTGCAAGTGTAACCCCACGATACCCGGCCAAAACTTCAGACAAATACCCCGACGCGGCGACGGGTGCCGCAGCATGAGCTGCTTTTCGCCGCGCAAATCCCGCCGTGCGTGCGGCAGCTTTTTCTGCCTCGAGCGTGCTCATAACAAAATCCAAGCGGCCAGCCCCAAAAAGGTAAAAAACCCAACCACATCTGTGACCGTGGTAACAAACGCGCCCGAGGCCAGCGCCGGATCAATACCAAAGCGGTCCAGAACGATCGGCACCAATGTGCCCGCCAGACCGGCCACGATCAAATTGACCACCATGGCTGCTGCAATCACCCCCCCCAGCGCCGCAGAACCGAACCAGAGAAAACCCACCACGCCCATCACAATCGCAAACACCAGCCCGTTCAGCAAGCCAACAACCACCTCGCGGCGCACCACACGCCACATATTCGACGCGGTTAAATCACGCGTCGCCAAAGCCCGCACCGCCACCGTAAGAGATTGCGTACCAGCATTGCCCCCCATAGAGGCAACAATCGGCATCAAAACAGCCAAGGCAACCAAATGGGCAATTGTCGCCTCAAACTGGGCGATGACCAATGAGGCAAGAATAGCAGATACCAGATTGACCGCCAACCAAGGAAAGCGCTGTTTTGCAGTTTCCAGAACCCGGTCGCTGAGATTGCTTTCGGTGACACCCGCCAGACGCAAGATATCCTCTTGGTTTTCCTCCTCAAGCACCGCCATTGCGTCGTCGATGGTGATCATCCCAATCAGGCGGTTGCTTTCATCTACCACTGGGGCGGAAATCAAATGGTACTGATTGAACGCATAGGCCACATCGGCCTCGTCCTGTAGCGCCGGAATAACCCGAAACACCTCTTCGACAATATCTACCAGCGGCACGTTGCGCCCCGATGACATCAACTTGCCCAAGGTAACATTGGCCAACGGTCGTAATTTTGGATTGACCAGCGTAACGTGATAAAACTGTTCCGGCAGACGCTGGGCGAGACGTAGGAAATCCACAGCATCGCCCACCGTCCAATGTTCGGGGGCCATCACCACCTCGCGCTGCATCATGCGACCGGCAGAATATTCAGGATAAGTCAGCGATTGTTCGACAGCCACCCGCTCAGCTTCGGGAAGGGCCTCGAGAATGGCAGCCCTTTGCCGGTCTTCAAGGTCCTCGAGAAGATCGACAACCTCATCACTTTCCAGATCGCGCACAGCTTCGACCAGAACATCCGGGCGCAGCGCTGCAATCACTTCTTCGCGAATACTTTCATCAAGCTCGGAGAGAATGTCGCCGTCAAACTCTTTGTCATAAAGATCAATCAAACGACGCCGGTCAAAAGCGTTAATTTGTTCCAGAAGGTCGGCGATATCGGCCGGATGTAATGCGCTCATCAACCCCAAAAGCTGGGCCTGATCAGACATGTCCAAAGCGTATAAAACCGCCGCCACAGCCTTACGGTCCAGCGCATAGGCGTCTGTGGCAGGTATTGTTTGTAAAAATTGGCTCTCTATCGGGTCTCTCATAATACTCTCGTATCAGTGTTACTTCAGATTTTGAATAAACAGTTTTACACAAACCGGGGCATGACAGCATTTACCCTACGGGACAAAGACCCTAATATGGTGCAGCCCGGCAGAAATGGGGCAAAAGGAACACTTCAGATGACGCAAATGACCATTCTAAAGGGGCAGATTCTGTCGTTTACCGCTTCACCCTTTGAAACCGATCCAACACAGGCCGCCTCGATCCTTCGAAATGGCGCTGTTCTGATCCGCGACGGCATCATCGCTGCCGTGGGGCCCGCCACCGCATTGACGTCACAGCATCCGCAAACGCAGGTAACTGATTACGGCAGCAAACTGATCAGTGCCGGCTTTGTCGATGCTCATGTGCATTATCCGCAAACCGCGATCATCGCCAGTTGGGGCAAGCGGCTGATTGACTGGCTCAACACCTATACATTTCCCGAAGAGATGCGCTTTGATGATCCCGACTATGCCAAAGCTATCGCCGAGCGGTATCTTGATTTAACCACTGCGCACGGTACCACCACAATGGCCAGCTTTGCCACCATTCATCCCATCAGTGTCGAAGCCTTTTTCACCGCCGCACAAAGCCGAAATCAACGGGTTATCTGCGGCAAGACCTGCATGGATCGCAACGCACCCGACAGGCTGCGCGACACTGCCCGTTCGGCCTATGACGACAGCAAAGCGTTGATTGAGCGGTGGCACGGCATTGGCCGACTGGGGTATGCCCTCACACCGCGCTTCTCCCCCACCTCAAGCCCCGAGCAGCTGGTGGCACTGGGCGCTTTGTGGCGCGAGCACCCCGACTGCCTGATGCAGACCCATCTGAGCGAGCAGACCGACGAAATCGCTTGGGTCAAAGAGCTTTTCCCACAAGCCCGAGACTATCTCGACACCTATGAAAGCGCCGGGTTGCTGGGAGCAAAGGCACTCTTTGGTCACGCCATCCATCTTGAACCGCGCGAACGTGATCGGTTGCGCGAAGTGGGTGCTGCAGTGGTACATTGCCCGACGTCGAACACCTTTATCGGGTCTGGTTTGTTCGACACCGCCGGTCTGATGGCCCAGGGTCACCGAATTGGTCTGGCCACAGATACCGGCGGCGGGTCAAGCTTTTCGATGTTGCGCAGCATGGCAGCCGCCTATGAGATCGCCCAATTGCGCGGCACGGCGCTGCATCCAGCCCAATTGTGGTGGCTGGCAACCCAAGGCGCGGCAGAGGCGCTGCACCTAGGCGATAAAATCGGCAATATCGCTATTGGCCGTGAAGCCGATCTGGTAGTGTTGGATCTGGCCTCGACCCCTGCCATCTCGCAGCGAAATGCCACCGCTCAAACAGACTGGGAGGCTATTTTTCCCACCATCGTAATGGGTGATGATCGGGCCGTTCACGATGTGTGGATTGCCGGTGTGCCCGCCCTGCCCCCGCAGGCCGGTATCGCTACACCGGACGCACATCAGTCACCCCTTTAATTTGACCCCACCAGACACCGTACTTATAACTTAACGCTGCTGTTATGTCGTGTTAGACTAAATCGCTCAATCGTTTAACAAGACGGTTTTGCTCTGAAATTATCAATGGCAGGTCAAATGAGACAATCCGACCATCGCGCACGATCTGTCGTCCTTCGACCAGCAGATGCTTGACCTTACTGGGGCCTGCCAACACCAACGCGGCAGGATCCCAACTGCCGGCGCTCTCGACACCTGAAACATCCCAAATTGCAATATCGGCGCGTTTGCCCACCGCAATCTGACCGCAATCATCCCGGCCCAACACCGTGGCCCCGCCCAGAGTGGCGATTTCCAACGCCTCACGGGCGCTCATCGCATTCGCGCCTAGCGCCACGCGTTGCAACAACATCGTCTGACGTGCTTCAGTCATTAAATTGCCAACGTCATTGCTTGCTGATCCATCCACCCCCAAGCCAACGCGAACACCAGCATCGCGCATTGCCCGTACAGGCGCGATGCCGCTGCCAAGACGACAGTTCGAACAGGGGCAATGGGCAACACCGGTAGAACTGCCTGCGAACATGGCAATTTCGGCGTTGTTGAGCTTGACACAATGGGCATGCCAGACATCAGCGCCAGTCCATCCCAGATCTTCAGCGTATTGTCCGGGCCGACAACCAAAATGCGCTTGGGAATAAGCAATGTCTTCGGTATTCTCAGCCAGATGAGTATGCATCATTACGCCTTTATCGCGCGCCAAAACGGCCGCGTCACGCATCAATTCGCGACTGACCGAAAACGGCGAGCACGGCGCCACGCCAACCCGCAGCATCGAACCCTCAGAGGCATCGTGATAGGCGTCTATAACCCGGATGCAATCTTTCACGATCGCAGCCTCACTCTCAACCAAGGCATCGGGCGGCAAACCGCCCTCCGCCACGCCAATACTCATCGCACCCCGCGTTGGGTGGAACCGCAGGCCCACCGCGCGGGCGGCATCGATGGTATCGTCAAGCCGTGCGCCATTGGGATAGAGGTATAGGTGGTCAGAACTCATCGAGCAGCCCGATAACGCCAATTCGGCCAGCCCAATCATCGCCGAGACCCGCATCTCATCTGGTCCAAACCGGGCCCAAATCGGATAAAGCGTCTTGAGCCAGCCAAACAGTAGCGCATCCTGCCCCCCCGGCACCGCACGGGTCAGCGTCTGATACAAATGATGATGCGTGTTCACCAGCCCCGGGGTCACAACACAGTCACCCGCATGGATGATCTGACCAGTTGCCGACAGGTTAGGCTCAATCTTGGCAATGACGCCGTGTCGTATCAGAATGTCCGTTTGCGTCAGCTCGCGCCGGGTATCGTCCATGGTCAGGACCGTTTTCGCCGATTTAATCAAAATATCCTGCATAGCCACCCCTTATCCGTTCAGGACTTCGTTTCGGTGGAGGCCGCCTGAAAAACAGGCAAACCGCTCGACGACAGAAAACGAAGGAAGGCCTCGACAAGCAGGCGTATCATACACTGGTTGCTCACCAGTCACAATTCAAGCAGAGCCAGTTATACTGGATTGAGCACATTAAACTGGCCGAACCGCCGGCTCAAACAGGATCGGCGAAGGGACGCAAAAGTTCCAATGCGGCGGCATGACAGGCCGGGTTGGCCGCTGCAAGCACTTGCCCGCCGTCATGCGCTGGCTGCCCATGCCAGTTTGTCACGATACCGCCAGCCGCCTTTATAACCGCGATGGGGGCCTGAATATCATAAGCATTAAGCCCGGCCTCGATCACCAGATCAATATGTCCCAGCGCCAGAAGGGCATAGGCGTAGCAATCCATTCCATACCGTACCAGTTGCACCTGGTCAGCAACCGCTTTGAAACCAGATCTGTCACGCGACGAGCCGACCTCGGGGAAAGTGGTGTACAACATTGATTGCGCAAGACTTGCCGTGGCGCGGGTAGCCAAAGGGTTGCTGCCGTGGGGGCCCACGTACTGGGACGCCCCAAACCCGCCAATGAACCGTTCGCCAATGAAGGGTTGATCAATCACGCCAAACAGGGGGCCAGTGTCATCGGATAACGCGATCAACACCCCCCAAGTTGGGGTGCCGGTGATAAAACCTCTGGTCCCGTCAATCGGATCCAGAACCCACGTCAGACCACTTTTGCCAGAACTCGCCCCATACTCTTCGCCCAGCACCGCATCATCTGGGCGCAGATCTGATAACAGTCTGCGCATGGCTTTTTCCGCACCACGATCTGCGACCGTGACCGGATCAAACCCATCGGCAAGTTTATTTTCAGTAGAAAGCGCGTCGCCCCGAAACAGCGGAAGGATAACACGCCGCGCCTCATCAGCCAGCGCCATTGCCGTGGCATATATATCATTTTCGACGTCTTGAGACAGCATAGTTACCTGCAACATATAACCTGTAACAACAGTGTCGCACGTGCCCTGAACTTAAGCAACGTCACTTAACACGCGTGCGAGATCAAACAGTCGACGCCGCTGGGTTTCAGGAATGGCGTAATAAGACCGCACCAAGTCTAACGCCTCTTTATCGGCCATTAAATCTGAAGGGACGGCCCCGTTGACGCCGTTCCCATCAGGAGGCTCAAGGCCCTCAAAGAAATAGCTTATTTGCACATCCAACGTCGCGGCGATATCCCACAGCCGTGACGCACTCACCCGGTTGGCCCCGGTCTCATATTTTTGGATCTGCTGAAACTTTATACCAACTTCAGCCGCCAGTTGTTGCTGCGTCATCCCGACAAGCCATCTGCGTTGGCGAATTTTTGTACCGACATGCGTATCAACCGGATGCGTCATTTGTGTTTTCCTATTCCGAGTGCACCGACCCACCACTGAACTTGAAAGGCCAGTAACCGCAGTACTAAGTTGAGCTAATTAATAGGAATAAAAGATAATGGAATTAATAAATGGTACAAGAGTTGAAACCAGTGATTGATCCGAAACACACAGCCAAATCATTTATCAAAATATTATTTTTATCTCGATACATTGTAAATATATCGAATGCGCTTAATACAGTATAACTTAGTATACATTAATACCGCGCATGGCGGGGTCTTTCTGGCGGTATTTCTGCTGGCCAACGCTGCAACAAAGAAGGGATTCGCGAACGCCCGAGACCCAAAACTTATTGGGCCGCGAACCACAGACAGTCAAATCACCGTTTGGCAGATCAAAGTCGGGATTAGATATCTTGCACCGTTTTGCGCAGAATATCCATCAAACGCTGCGCATAGTCGCTTTCTTGCAAAGGTCCGTAAATATTAACCTTTTGCACGCCGAGGTCCGGCAATTTACCCTTGCTATCAATACATTCCAAATGCGAGGGGTGATAGCCCTCTAACATTGTTGTGACGGCAATATCTGCGGCCACCATTGCCTCGGCTGCGCGGTCTGAGTCTGCGTGCGACACCATCTCAAAGCTGATCCCCGCAGTTTTTAAAGCTCGCAGACTAGGGCTATTAAAAATGCAATATCGGTCTGACACATAAGGCAGAGGTTCCGCGCACCAAGCCTTGCCATTATGCGCGCCAACCCAGCGTAAAGAAGTTTGTTTTAAGGTCTCACCACCCGCGTCCAATTCTGCTTCTGTAGTTAAAATAATATCAATTTCACCCTTTTTAAAATTCTCTTTTAGGTTGCTGGTATAGGAAGAGATTAATTGCACTTTGACGCCCGAAAATTCTGCTGCAAATATTTTAAGAACCATTGGCACAATCGGATAGATAATATCTCTGGGAACCCCAAGCACAATTCTTCCTTCAAACGCGTGATCTGTCATCCGCGCAAATACCTCATCATTGAGGGCAACCATACGTTTGGCATCGACCAATAATTGATCGCCAGCTTCAGTCAGAACATTTTGACGTCCACGCCGTTCGTGTAATGCGACCCCTAGCAAATCTTCGAGCCGCTTTAACTGCATCGAGACCGCCGACTGACTTTTATTAACCGCCTTCGCAGCCCGGGTCACCCCACCGGATTCGACCACAGCCACAAACGAACGCAAAGAGGTTAGATCAAGATTTCTCATATCAATTTCCGTGATTAAATGGATCAATTCTATTCACTTTTAATATACTTAAGGCTAAACTACAAATACGAAAGAGGGTATTTTGCTCGGATGAGATTAATTTGCGGAGTATGTTCCATGACAAAGATAGCCGTCATTGAAACTTTCAATTTTCGAAAAAATAACATATTTTCAGGGGCCTTAAGACATATAGCTTGGCTGACAGAAATTCGTAAGAGCCGTTTGGCCCTAACCCGGCTTGATCCAGACAGGCTTAGGGATATTGGCATAACACACATTCAGGCCTGTCAGGAAACCAGACGCTCTTTCTGGGATGCCCCAAGCCATTGGGTACATAAGTGTTAAATAAGCCAGCGGATTTCACAGGACACTCTTGAAAATTCTTTCCAGATACCCGATATTGCAGACAGAACGCCGTATTAAATCGGCACCATGTAACCGAGGTTTGGAGACAAGTTATGGCTGAATTTAGCACATTACGATCACAGGTAGGCGCACGCGCGGCAGAAATTGACGCGGGCCTACGGGCTCACATGAACAAAGTATATGGCACGATGTCCGTTGGCATGTTGATTACTGCTCTGGCGTCTTGGGCGATTGCGGGCCTTGCTACGACAACCGACCCGGCGCTGGCCACAGCACAGATGAACAACGGCACCATGCTCACTGGTCTGGGTGTCGCCCTATACACTTCGCCGCTTAAATGGGTTGTGATGTTGGCGCCACTTGGGATGATATTCGGATTTGGGGCGGTCATGCAAAGGGCCTCCGCCAGCGGCGCACAATTGTTTTTCTATCTGTTCGCAACTTTGATTGGTGTCTCGCTCAGCTCTATCTTTATTTTCTACACAACCTTCTCAATCGTACAGACATTTTTGGTAACGGCAATCGCCTTTGCCGGTCTCAGCCTTTACGGGTATACTACGAAAAAAGATATCTCGGGCTGGGGATCTTTTCTGGTTATGGGTGTCATCGGCCTTCTGGTCGCAATGGTCATCAACTGGTTCTTACAATCCCCAGCGATGATGTACGCGATTTCGATGCTGGGTGTGTTGATTTTTGCCGGTCTGACCGCCTATGACACACAGAACATCAAAACCAGTTATCTCGCACATGCGCATCACGGCGATCAGGAATGGCTGGATAAATCGGCAATCCATGGCGCGCTGAGCTTGTATTTGGATTTTCTAAACATGTTCCAGTTTCTGCTGTTTTTCATGGGATCCAGCGAGTAACCGCTCATACAACAAAGATGCTAGAAGAAGGCAGGGCTGGCCCTGCCTTTTTTATTTGTGCAAAGTGACTTTTCACGTCAGGCTTGATTGGTGACAGACATGATAGGTCTCAGGCAGGCTGGTGTCGCACAGCATTTGGGAACCTTGGAGCCTCCCGGTGGGTTGTTTTCAAACCACCAACCACCCGCCCAGAATAGACAGCTTTGGATCACCTTACGTCGTGATGGCCTGTTTAACTGCGCCCAAACGATTTGCCCGCGACAGAGACCAAACACAAACCGAACGTCAACAGCACAAGCGCCACCCAGCTGCTCATTGGCAGAGTTTCATTTAGGATATACACTCCGAGGAACGCCGCACCGGCCGGTACAAACGCCATCCACGCAGAGGTCACCTCGGCCCCGATGGTGCGTGATGCATGGGCAATCATAATCAAGCCGAACAGGTTGGGTACAAGCCCCTGATAAAATACCTGCAGCATCAGCACATCTGTCTCGGTCTGCGCAAGACCACTCGGCAGCACCAGAAACCAGACAGGCACATAGACCAGTGCATTAATCACCGCCCCGCACAGCAGGACCTGCAGAGTATTGATCTGCCAATGCCGCGACAACAAGACATAGCAGGCAAAAAACGCACCGCCCGCCGTGAAAAACAAATCACCTTTCCAGTTTTGCGAAAGTGAAAAGCCAGTTTCATTAAAAGTCAGAGTAATTGCGGCCAGCAAAATAAGGCACGCCCCATACAACTGAAGCCGCAATGGTTTGGTTTGAAACAGCACAAACCCTAAAAGGATGCTGAACAAAGGCAGAAAACCGTTCATAAACACACCGGCATGCGCCACCGGGGCAAATAAAAATCCTGCAAACACCATAAGAATGTACACTGGGCTCAAAATAAAACTGAGAACTCCAATCCGATACCATCCCATGTCACGCCACGGTTTAAACCACAAAACCAACGGCAGTGAAATCAGGCCAGACACCCCATAACGCATCGCAGCCAAATCATATATTGTCAGCGACGAGGTGGCGCCAACCCGGCTGATAACCAGCCAGAAAGACCACACAACCACAACCAAACCGGCGGCGATATATCCTGTAACTGGTCCTTTTAACGACCGTAGGCCAAGCCTAAAGCTTTGAGTTTGGAGAAATCGCAAAGGGTCAGCCTCACTATGTGAAGCTCCGANCTCACGGAATTTCCGTCTAAAGTCAATGCGTCGCCCCGCCTTCTGCTCAAGATGGCGATACAGGTAATCTGCCGCCAAANTAATATGGAAATAAGTCCCTTTCAACAATATGCACCGGCGCATAGCACCAAAGCTATTGCGCGAATTTAATTGATTTATAGCCCGGCAGTAATAGGCATTCGCCTCCATTTACAACCGATACTTAAAATGCATGCATTAAAATCCTCATTCTATATAAACTTTATTGTCATTGACACTCTGCCACAAATGTATCTGATTAGGCAAAAAAAGAACACCTATCTAAACCAAGGAGAGTGTAAATGAAGCTACCAAAATTTATGAATGCCGTCATAATGACAGCAGCGATTACCATGGGCGGATCGGCCGTTCAGGCGCAACAAGCCGGCGGATCGATGGTATTTCTGGTACAGCCGGAACCCCCGACGATGGCGGGCTATGTCTCGACCTCAGGCCCCATCGGCCTGCTTGGACCAAAAATCTATGATGGTCTTTTTGATTATGACAACGATGGTAAAATGATCCCAGTTCTGGCTGAAAGCTATGACACTTCCGCCGATGGTAAAACCGTGACATTCAACCTGCGCAAAGGTGTCACTTGGCACGATGGTAAACCGTTCACATCCGCCGACGTGCAGTTCACCATAATGGAAGTTTTGAAGAAAGTTCACCCGCGTGGACCGAATTCATTCAAAGAAGTGTCCAGCATCGATACTCCAGATGCACATACAGCCGTATTCAATCTCGATAATCCAGCGCCTTATATGATGCGCGCCCTGTCGTCTTATGAATCTCCCATGGTGCCCAAGCATCACCTTGAAGGACAGGACATCAAGAGCGCCAAGTTGGCGAATAACCCCGTTGGAACAGGCCCGTTCAAATTCACCGAATGGAAAAAAGGCCAGTATATCCGCTTGGATAAGAATGATAATTACTGGAAAGAAGGCCGGCCATATATCGACAGAATCGTGGGCAGATTTGTACCCGATGCCTCAACCCGTGCAGCCGCAATGGAAAAAGGCGAAGTACTATACGCCGCCTACAACGCGATCGCAAACATTGATGCCGTGCGTCTCGAAAAGCGCGACGATATCTCGATCACCACTGACGGCTATTCAATGATCAATCCGATGGCTCTGCTTGAGTTCAACACCAAAGAAGGCCCGTTCACTGATGCGGCGGTCCGCCGAGCGATTTCAACAGCGATTGATCGCCAGTTTATGATCGACACTATCTTTTTCGGTTACGGCAACCCGGCAACAAGCGCCCTGTCTAGCAACTTTGCTGCCACAGGCCTGCACGCCGAGATGCCACATTACCCTGCAAATGGTGACGTTGCTGCTGCCAACAAGATTCTGGATGATGCCGGATACAAAAAAGACAGTGACGGCGTGAGACTGAAAGGCACTTTGGACCTGATCCCTTACGGTGAAGACTGGCGTCGTGCGGGTGAATATCTCAAGCAGGCAATGGGCGATATCGGCATCGACCTGGAACTGCGTTACGAAGATGTCCCAACATGGTTGAAGCGCATTTATCACAACTATGACTTCCAGATGAACCTGAACTACTTCTATCAGTTGTCAGATCCGGTTCTGGGTGTGCACCGCCACTATGGCACAAATATGATCCGTAAAGGCACGCATTTTGTGAATTCATCACGCTATAGCAATGCCGATCTGGATGCCCTGCTTGGTGCAGGCATGACAGAACCTGACGCGGAAAAGCGGTCTGCCATCTATCTGGACATCCAAAACATTCTGGCCGAAGATATGCCAGTTGTGAACCTGTTCGAGTTGGAATTCCTGACGGTGTACAACACCAAACTTAAAGGGGCCTACGGTTCTGCGATGGGTGCCTATGCGTCCTTCGGCGATGCCTACCTCGACTAAGACCTCAAACCCGAGATGAGCTGGGGAAAACCCGGCTCATCTTTTTTTCCACGCGTGTCTCACGCGATCACATATAACAAATACCAAAGATGACATTAGAATGAACAGATCGAGTAAAATTCTGCGCTACGTTGGGAANCGACTGCTTCAAGGCATTCCGATAATCCTGGCGATCGTCGTGATGAACTTTTTCCTGCTGAACCTCGCAGAAGGCGATGCAGTCGACGTATTGGCCGGAGAAGCCGGTTCCGCAACCCCAGAATACATGGCCGAAATGCGCAAAAAATTTGGGCTTGATCAGCCACTACCTGTGCAGTTGGCCGTTTATCTTAAAAACGTTGTCTCACTGGATCTGGGGTATTCGTTCCGGCACGACATGCCCGTAACAAAACTGATCGTCGACCGATTTTGGCCCACGTTACTGCTCATGGTCAGCACAATAATACTGGCTGTCAGTTTCGGAATTCTGCTGGGGCTTTATGCCGCCGTGAACTTGAACACCTGGAAAGACGCAATGATCAGTGTTTTTGCGTTAATCACCTACGCCACCCCGCTTTTTTGGGTCGGCTTGATGATGATTATCATGTTCTCCATAAAAAACGACTGGTTCCCGACCAGCGGCATGGAAAACATCGCCGCTTTTTATGAAGGGTTTGATCGGGTCAAAGACATTGCGCACCATTTGGTTTTACCTACAATCACCCTGTCTTTGTTTTATCTCGCCCTCTATACGCGAATGATGCGCGCCTCAATGCTTGAACAATATGGCCAAGATTATGTGGTAACCGCGCGCGCTAAAGGCTTGACCGAACGCCGGATCACCTTTGTACATGTGTTGCGCAATGCGCTTTTACCGGTGGTTACTATGGCCGGTGTGCAAGTCGGCGCATTGATCGGAGGCTCGGTCATCGTTGAATCGGTCTTTGCCTGGCCCGGCTTGGGAATGCTGGCGTTCGAGTCGCTCTTTGCCCGTGATCTTAACCTATTATTGGGTATTTTCCTTTTGTCCTCGGCACTGGTCGTGGCGGTAAACCTGATTGTCGATGTGATTTATTGTTTTCTCGATCCAAGGATAGAAGTTAATTAAATGACCGATTTTTGGAAAAGGTTTTCGCGCAACCGCTCTGCAGTGTTTGGCTTCACGATCCTGTTATTGGTGGTGTTCATCGCCGCAATCGCAAGTTTAATCTATCCTGAAGATCCGTTCAGACTGGCCGGAAAGCCAATGTCAGAACCTGGCGCAAACGGTTTTCTACTTGGCAGCGATTCTCTGGGCCGTGATGTGGCCTCAGGCATTGCACATGGCGCAAAGACCTCCCTGCTGATCGGATTGATTGCCACGCTTGCCGCGGTTTTCATTGGCGTTATTTTTGGGGCGCTCGCCGGGTACTACGGCGGTCGAACTGACGATATACTGATGCGGATTACCGAGGTGTTTCAAACCATTCCGTCGTTTGTCTTTGCAATCTTGCTGGTGGCAATCATGAAACCATCAATCGACAGCATCGTGGTTGCGATTACTGTGGTGTCATGGCCGGGCGTGGCCCGCTTGGTGCGCGGCGAGTTTTTGGCCCTGAAAAATCGCGAATTTGTACAGGCCTGCCACACGCTCGGCATGAGCGACCGTCGCATCATGCTGGCGGAAATACTGCCCAATTGCCTGAGCCCGATCATCGTTATCGGGTCTTTGATGGTGGCCACGGCGATCCTGATCGAAAGCGGCTTGGCCTTTTTGGGTCTGGGCGATCCCAACATCATGAGTTGGGGATTTCAGATCGGCGCTGGGCGCACCATGCTGAGGTCAGCTTGGTGGATATGCACATTTCCCGGCATTGCTATTTTAATCACTGTTCTTGCCATTAATCTTGTTGGCGAAGGATTAAACGACGCCTTAAATCCCCGCTTGAGAGAACGCAATTGACCGATACACTACTCAGAATAACGAATCTTGCCATCGCCCTGCCCGAGGGGTCTGAAAGGACTTTAGCGGTTGAAAACCTGTCCGTTGATCTTGCGCCAGGTGAGACGCTTTGCATCGTCGGAGAAAGCGGCTCGGGCAAATCGCTGACCGCCCGAGCGCTGATGGGCCTGTTACCAGCGCCCCATGTCAAAGTATCTGAAGGGGCCATTGATTTTTGCGGCGAAGATCTGACAAAGGTGAGTGAGCGGCGTTTGCGCGAAATCCGCGGCAGCGAGATATCGATGGTGTTTCAAGAGCCGATGACAGCGCTTAATCCGGTGATGACTATCGGCAGCCAGATCGATGAGATTTTTCGCTTTCACGCAGACATGTCAGCCCAGCAACGGCGTCAAAGGGCCGTTGAGTTGCTGGACAGTGTACAATTGCCCGACCCAAAGCAAATAGTCGGTGCCTATCCACATGAACTTTCAGGCGGACAACGCCAACGCGCAATGATTGCCATGGCGCTGGCGCTTGAGCCTAAAATTCTGATTGCAGATGAGCCAACAACCGCGCTTGATGTCACGACGCAGGCCCAGATCCTTAAACTGATCAGCGATATGCAGGCTGTGCACAAAACCGGTGTGCTGTTCATCACCCATGATTTCGGTGTGGTTGCGGATATCGCCGATCGCGTGGCGGTGATGCAATATGGGCGTGTGGTTGAGACAGGCCCCGTTGATAAGGTGCTCAATCACCCCGAACACCCCTACACACAGGCGCTAATCGCCTCAGTGCCCAGTCTGACACCCCGCGCCGCAAGGACACGTTCAAACGATATTGCGATTGAAACCCAAAAGCTGCACAAGACCTTTGGTGGTGGCAGAAGCTTCTTTGGCCTTGGCCCTCCAAACCGTGTGGTACATGCGGTCAAAGATGTAACGGTCGAATTGCGCCGCGGCGAAACGCTGGGCATCGTCGGAGAAAGCGGCTCTGGAAAATCAACATTAGCACGCTGCATGATACGGCTGTTGGACAGCGACAGCGGCAAGATTATGATCGACGGCACCAATCTTCGGACGTTGGAGCGCGCAGAAATGCGCCCCTGGCGGGCAAAAATACAGATGGTGTTCCAAGATCCGTTTGCGTCTTTGAACCCGCGGATTAAAATTGGCCAGATCATCGCGCAAGGGCCCATGATTCAAGGGGCAAGCCGCAAAGAGGCAGAGGCCCGCACCCGCGAATTACTGGGCATCGTGGGGTTGGATGAACGCGCTTTTAATCGTTATCCCCACGAGTTTTCCGGTGGTCAACGCCAGCGCATCGGTATTGCGCGCGCGCTGGCGCTGAACCCCGAAATTCTAGTGGCAGATGAGCCGGTCTCGGCGCTTGATGTCTCAATACAGGCGCAAATATTGAAACTTCTCGATGAAATCCGTGAGCGGATGAACCTGTCGATGTTGTTCATCACCCATGATCTGCGGGTTGCGGCACAGGTGTGTGACAGGCTTGCGGTAATGCGTTATGGTGAGATTGTTGAAACCGGTGCCACTGGGGATATTTTTGACGCGCCGCAACACAGCTATACCCGCGATCTGCTGGCGGCTGTTCCGGGGCAAAGCTGGAACCGGCAGACCACCATTTAACCCTGTGTCACGGGGGAGCACACGACGCCGCGCCACACACCGATAACCAAGGCAAATTGCACCATGACCACCACCCTGACAGCACCCGCCCCGTCTTTGACGGCTCTGTCTGAGGCCTTTGGCCGGAAAACGCTCAAACCCAGCGACGTGGTCGAAGCTCAATTAAAGCGCATAGCCAAGCGAGATCCTGTGCTTGGCAGTTATCAGGCCGTGTATGCAGATGACGCAATGCAGGCGGCAAAAGCTGCAGATTTTGCAATAGCGGCAGGGCATCGCATCGGCCCGTTCCACGGCATTTCTTTTGCCTTAAAAGATATATTCGATGTGGATGGGCGGGTGACTGCTTGCGGCTCACTTGCCCTGCAAGATCGCATCTCTGAGCAAAGCGGCACCCTTGTTCGGCGCTTGATTGCAGCAGGTGGCATTCTGCTCGGCAAAACCAAGACCGTCGAATGCGCACTGGGTGGTTGGGGCACAAATCAACGGATGGGCACGCCGCGCAACCCGTGGGATTTGGACACGGCGCGGGTGCCGGGGGGATCCTCTGCCGGATCTGGCGTTGCTGTGGCTAGCGATTTGGTCACATGTGCTACTGGCACAGATACCGGCGGCTCAGTGCGCCTGCCTGCGGCCTATTGCGGCCTTACTGGGCTCAAAGTTAGCAAAGGCTATCTGCCAACAGACGGTATTTATCCGCTGTCACATACATTGGATACCCCGGGCCCGATGGCACGCTCGGTCGCAGATGTCGCACTGATGCTCGCGGTTTTGCGCGGCACCGAGGGTTGGGCCATAGATCAAGACCTGCAAAACGGCCACGGTCTGTTTGCCTTTCATGGCGCCGGTGTTCAGGGGTTGAAGCTGGGTATTCTTGACGACAGTGAACGACAGGTCTGTGACGCAGAGATGTTGAAAAACTATGACGCAGCAGTGGATATTCTGGCTTCGCTGGGTGCGCAGATTGCGGTATTTAACGCGCCAAAGTGCTATTGCGATCTGGCCGATGCCAATGGGGCGATTACCATTTTCGAGGGCTATGGTTATCACAAAGCACTTTATGAGGTGGCCCAAAACCCGATGGATGAAGACGTGCGCAAACGCATGCTGGCCGGCCGCGGGATGACAGCCGAAAGCCATGCATTGAACTTAAGCCAAAAGACCGACACACAGGACCAGTTCCGCGCAGCAATGATCGGGTTTGACGCTCTGCTTACACCGACAGTCGCCCAAGCTGCGCCTAAATTAAGCGATATTGATCAAGACATTTCTCCGGGGCATTTCACCCGACCGTTCAACTATCTCGATATGGCGGCTTTATCCCTGCCAATGGCCCCCACCCTTCAGGGGCTGC
>JGI20154J14316_10001714_pt1 | contig 19152 bp, 18 predicted proteins | sample COG_04_FD_14316 | JGI IMG/M metagenome (IMG submission 14316) | reverse complement strand
AACATGATAACATCNTGTAGTTGTGTAATAGTTTCAGTTCCATATTGTTTATATGGTTCTAAATCGTGGTACTTTGGGAAATTACTATTACTATTCACGACATCGATTACTTTTTTATCCTGAACAACTTCCTCTATATATTTTACTATAATTTGGTATAATTTATAGTATTCGCAATATATGCGGTTTGTTATAGAGTGATACAACCTTTTCATATCATCGTATTCAACATCAATAATTTTTCCCTGATAATGGAACGCATCAAGCCCGAAAATAAAAAGATGGTTGTTGTTTTCATCTATGTAATTATTGTACCACTCTTGTAGTTTACGTATTTTATCCTTTGATTTATCGAAAAGTTGTGAGTTTTCCTGTTTCAAAAATAATATCTCTGAATATTCTGTTTTTAATAATGCGATCCTGTTACCAATTTGATCACTCATTTGTTTATAGGATATATTAGTATATTGTATAACAACATAAAAATATATTTTATATGAGTATATTATACTAGAATGGAACAAAAAGATAACGATTCTTTATTGTCTGACAATGAAAACGATGCTCTACAGAGTGCCGCATTACAAGATGTCGACTGGTCAGTAGATCATGAAAACATCCTAGTAGAGTGGGCAGATAAAGCCATGTGTTATAGATGGCTTCATGGCAAAGCGAACTCGTCATTTTCCAAAAAGAATACATGGTACACTATACCAGTCATTGTTATTTCTACCCTAACAGGAACCGCGAATTTTGCACAGGATCGTGTTCCAGCAGAATATCAAGGTTTTTTCGTGATGACGGTAGGTGCATTTAATATTTTGGCCGGTATTATCACAACTATACAACAATTTTTGAAAATTACACAATTAAACGAGGCACACCGAGTGAGTAGTATTGCGTGGGATAAGTTTTATCGAAATATAAAAACCGAGCTTGCTAAACATCCAAATGAGCGTCTTCCGGTTATCCAATTTTTAAAAATGTGCAAAGAAGAGTTTGATCGTCTTATGGAGACAAGTCCTGTTATCCCTGAAGAAATTATTGGATTATTTAATGTGCAGTTTGGAGATAAGAAGACCAAAGACAGAAAACTGATTGAAGATGGATCATCGAAGAACGATAAGGTTAAACCCGAAGACATGGAGATATTCAAGCCCGAAATATGTGATTCTTTAGTATCAACCAATGCATCTAGAAACCCGTGGTACACCGAAGAGATGCAGTCTAAACAAAAATCTAGACAATTCCGAGATGGACTACAAAAAGCAGCAGATGTAAAGAAGCTTCATAATCATAATGTTGAAACAATTAAAGGTTTTAAAGTAAACTTTTTCAACTTAAACAACCGATATCCGCTGGCTAATGAAATTATAGATAATCTTGGCGAGGAAATTAATCCAGAGACAATTAAGAGCATTTTACTTGATCTTGATAAAAATATGCCAGTAGATAAAATACCTTCTGCAACACAATCGATAAGAATGAACAGTTCCGAGTTTTCAGGAGATAATAATGTTTAATTTTAATATAGATTGACAATGTGGTTTTGTTATATATTAAGAAATACCCAACCGCTTTATCCTAGAAGCACATATAATGGTGCAACTAATAACCCCCGACGCCGGCTTCGGCAACATAACGGAGAGATAACGGGTGGTGCAAAAGTAACAACACAAAAGAAGGGTGGTTGGCAGTACTGTGCGGTTTTATCTGGATTTCCAAATAAAATCAACTGTCTCTCTTGTGAATGGAGAATAAAGTGTCCGTCTGGGCGTCCTGGAAAGAGAGCAAGTAAGTATAACAGTCCGTCGGGTCGGGTAGGTTCACTGAATGAAATCCTACCATTAGAATATTGGACAAAACAATGTGTTGTCAACAATAGGGAGTTTCACATGAAACTCCATATCGTCGAAGATCTCTATGATACTCTAGATTTATCTACAATTCCCAAAAATATTGAAGTAATACCGTCAAAAATAATTGATCCTACTTTATTTGACACTGAAAATGATGTATATGATACTGAAACTATAGATCAACTGACGGAACCTGCAAATCCAAAATAGCCGTAGAAACTAAAATAAAAAAGAAGAATGATATAAATGGCCAAGACGAGCTTCCTCCTAAACCATAAAAGCTAAGCGTATAGCTGATCATCCATAGCATAAGTGATCCAATAATAATCATTTTTAATATCTGCATTGGTTTTAGAAACATAGCTAATTGACAGTATATATTATGTTATATACTGTCAAGAGAAAACAAAATCATGTTTATACGTTAAGAAATATTCAATATATTATGAGTTGTAACTGGTGTTTGTGCAATATGTTTACGTGTAATAAATCCACATGTTTCGTTTTGTATATTATCTACAATTAGAATACGATTTTCGTCGTTGTGTGTCATGTTGATATATTCTTCGTAATTCATACTTTCATCGTACATGATGACATTTCTCATAATAACTTTATTAGATCGCTCATTTTCATCTAGTGATTGACAACATTGATTATAATCATAGTAATATACGAATGCGTCGTCTAGATCTTTATACTTTTGCGAAGAAGTCCCAAATGTCATGTTAAAATCCATTTTCTTCTTTTCTTCAATTGTAAATCCTATAACAGGAATAGCAACTTTACTATCGTCTGGATAATAAATGTCTACAAGATCTTTATTTTCGTTCAAAAAACTAACAACTTCGTCACAGATAGGAACAGAACACACCTCTTTTAATACGCTCATTTCATACATATTCACTAGCCAGATTGGATCATGCATGTTCAAATAGTGATGATTGATCCATACATCAGATATATCAAAGAACACATAGAAGTCATTTTCTCTTTTTCGAAAACCTTTATAAATAATATTATGGGCATCGTTCATTTTTCCATAACCCATCATCATTATTTTGATATTCTTAAGTGCTACGTCGTAAAGATTTACATGCTCTGACTGATGATCAAAAAATGTCACTTTATGAAAATCTATGTAATTATAGTCATGAAAATGAAGACGATCTTTTTCAGAGCGATCATTTGCCTTTTTCATCATATACTGAATAAACGGGGTTTTGTTATCAGTGCCAACTCTTATTTGATAAGGGCATATATACATATTTACAAACATACAACTTCTAGCATGGTAATTTAAATCCCGAAACATATTTTTATCAATAGGATATTTCCAGTTTTCTTCTGCGCGAGGTTCTTCGTTTGGGATATCGCCGATTGTGTTCTCAGATGTTTCTGTTTGAAACTTTATTTCTCTATCAATGTCTTCAAACAAAGACACAAGTTTATCCTTTTCAGATGTATGTGCATTTTCTAAGTTTTGAAGTGATGTATCATCTTCAATACGAGTCGCATCAATTGTTGACATATATTATAATGATCAGATACACCTGATTCTATATTTCCCTTTAAATATATTTCATATTGTTTACAAACTAATTTTTATCTTGTCTTCTCCTCACTGTCTCGGTAACCTTTTCTTCTCTGTTTTGCATAAGATACTTTGTTACATCGTCTGGTTTAACAGATGTTTCCTTGAAATAATTTTCTAAAAGTGGCAATATTGTTTTACCCGTAAGAGGTTTCTTCGTAACACTACGCTTGTATAAAAGTGCTCCTCCATTAATATCAAAACAGTCAATATCATTGCTTTTCATGGTCTTCAACAGATCTTCGGAAAACCTCTTTTTTTGATCTCTTTTCTCCTTCAACTCTTTTTGAAGACGCGAAATGTCATTGTCAATATTTATCCATCCCTTGATACTACTTACCAATTGTTCTTTTGTTTCCATTTAACTACTAGGTATATAATATACAAACAATTAAGTTTATATAGTTTCAATATAAATACTAACTTATAATAATTATACGATCATACAATTATGACAGAAAGAGCAGGTATTCCGCCGAAGTTTATTGCAGACTATATTTGGATTGGGGGGGATGGTGAGTTTCGTTCAAAAACAAGAGTAATCACAGTCCAGCCAAATCAGTCATCGGTTACACTAAAAGACATCCCACACTGGAACTATGATGGAAGTTCTACAAACCAGGCTGACGGAAAAGATTCTGAAATTGTTATTCTTCCTCGGGCTTTATACCGAAACCCATTTACTATGTCAAACGATGTATTTGTCGTATGTGATACATATACTCCCGACATGAAGCCACACCCGACGAATACTCGCGCAGCAGCATATAAGATATTCAGTGAACATCTTAATCTAGCCCCATGGTATGGCCTGGAGCAAGAATATTTTATTATTGATCCCGAGACAAATCTTCCAGTTGGATATAAGCATGGAAGCAGTCAGGGGACACATTATTGTGGATCAGGATCAGAAAACGTATTTGGTCGAACAATTGCTGACCAACATATGGCACTTTGTATTCGAGCGGGAGTAAATATTTCAGGAATTAATGCAGAAGTTGCACCAGGACAATGGGAGTTTCAAGTAGGGTCCATGTGAGGGTGTTCAGGCTGGAGATGACATGCTAATGGCAAGATATCTTCTTATCAGACTGGCTGAAACAAAAAGCTTATCAGTTACATTTGAACCTAAACCATTAAAGGGCGATTGGAATGGATCTGGTTGTCATGCAAACTTCAGCACAATTCAAATGCGAGAAGGAAACGCTAACGAGGGAAAAACTGGACTAGACTATATTACCGAAGCAATTAAATGCCTGGAAAGAGATCATGTAGAAATGATGAAAGACTATGGTTCTGGAAATGAAGAACGCATGACCGGTTTGCACGAAACCGCTGACTATAGTGTATTTTCACATGGGATCGCAAATAGAGGTGCGTCTGTGAGAATTGGTAATGATACATATCGCAATAAAAAGGGGTACTTTGAAGACAGGCGCCCGAGTTCAAACTGTGATCCGTACCTGGTTACATCATTAATGTTAAAAAGTATTACGTCATAAGTGATTATGACAAGTTATTTATAAATTATTTGTGCATATTTGCAAATAATTTATCATGATTTCATTTTACTTCGTATAGTTCTCGTACACCATTGGATGTTTGTTACAATATAACTGTCCATTGAAAGATACATTCTCACACCGAGTATCCTTTTTTTTGCCAGACGTATAATAAGCAAAACATCTACATTTTTTCGAATATTTATCTGTACTATCAAATGCCGTCTCCCATTCGTTATATTTATTATCATTTTCTTTAGTTTTGTTTATAGATTTTTCTTTTTCCTTATGAGTTTCAGTTTGTTTTATTATTTCTTCTTCCATATTTTCACGGATTATCGTCAAACATTTTATTTTTCTCACAATAGCCTGTTTTTTTGCACCTTTGATGGTTTCAATCGCGAGTTTGTGCATCTGGACTAGTTTTGTTAGTCGTTTCATTTCAATAGTAAATATATCTTTTGTTGTGGAAATGAAGTGTTCAGGACAATAAACAAGGTGATTTAGATTATTGAACATAACTTTAGGACTTTGGCAAATTACATCTGTTTCAGAAAATGGAATATCATGGTTCATACCATGACAACACATCCCATTCATATATGTATGAAAAATCTTATAATATTCGCCCACGTTCTTCATTCTTCTGTGTATCTTATCGATACTATCATTGGATGAATTTACACCATAAACTAGTGGCGTGCCCGCTTTAATTGGAAGGAGTTTTTTCTGAATATTGCGGCAATATGGACAACGTATTTCTAATGGACTTAATCGAGTACTTTCTAATGTAAGAAACTTTTTTTTGTGATTATATATGTCTTTAAACAACGCATCATAATTGAAGCTGTGTCCACATTCAAGAGTAACATAGTTCTCAATAAGTGGACACATTGTAATCAGACATGTATGTTGTCCACTGCTATTCATATAACAATTATCAGCATCGTTATCTGTTTCGTCTTCACTATCTACCCCGAGCAATTGTTTAAATAAGTCTGTATTTTTTTTACTTAATTTTTGCATACGATGAGTCATAATTTATATGTTTGGTTAACTCTGTAATATATTTTTAAGCATATTATATAGAGAATATTTATAACAAGTATAATGACAAACCAATGGGGACCACCTATATGGACATTATTTCATACTCTTGCAGAAAAGATAAAAGACGAACATTACATGACAATTGCTCCAAAATTAGTAGAGTTTATTAAACGTATATGCTCACTACTTCCGTGCCCAGACTGCCAAGATCACGCCTCTAAATATTGGAGAGTAACCAGTTATAGTTTAACAAGTAAAGATAAGTTACGGGAGTTTTTGTTTAACTTCCATAACGCAGTCAATGAGAGAAAAAGCTATTCCATCGAAAACATGAATATTTTAAACTTGTATAAGGACAAACGTCTTGCACAGGTTTATAATAATTTTGTAGTTGTGTTTATGTCGAGAACAACCAGTCGTTTGATGACAGACTCTCTTCATAGAAAGAGGTTGATAGACGAGTTCAAAGTATGGATTTTACAGAATGCTGCTATGTTTAACCAATAACAGTTGCTAGGTTTGATTTAGTTGATTATTACACTACTCTATTCGAAATAAGTTCACCATTCTTATAAACAGAACATTTAAACTGCTGTTTTTTGGGTCTAGAACAGATTACCTTGCTGCTTTGCATCTCATTGAAAAATAAGAACTTAGATGATCCGCCCGCATTCATTGCAACAACAAGAAGAAGTCCAGATAAAAGTCCAGATACTACGTTCAAAAATAGAACACTTGAATCTGTGACACATTTATTTAAACCTCTAACCATAATGTCCATCGAAAGATAACTTATAAAGGTTCCTAGTATGAACCAGTTCATTGAGTCATTAAGATACATGGGTAAACACATATACATGAGTGTAAATGCAATCATAAATGAGCTATATGTATTGTTTCCATGAGTGCTGTAGTTAATAACACTGCATATCCCAGGAACTTTAGGCTCAGACCCCCCCGATGCATAATACAGAAACTCTCTCAGTATGGATNCCGCAAACATGAAGCCTAAATAAATAAATCCCTTGTAGCTCTGTATAATAAGCGTAAACGCTATGATAGAAATTGCAATGATGATTGGAGAGTAAAAAACCATAAATACCAAAAGGTTTGATGGTTGTAAAATATTTAACCCAGAAGTGCTATTTTCCATTTCAATGATATAATAAAGGGCAAGATTATTATATCATTATAGACATGTTTTACGTATTGAAATGCGATACTCATATAAAGTTGTTTATTCGTTCATCAACATAATACATATACATGATCGTTACATTTATTCGATGTCTTTCTCGATAATTTGTTCTAATAACTGTTCAATGTTTGACACTGCATTAAACGTAATCCCCTTAATTTCCTCTCTGCCTTCATATTTATCGTAAAACTTTTTAAAATCGTATTCGTTTTCTACAGGGTAAAAATAGGTAGTGATACCTGATTTCAATGATCCAAGTATTTTTGCATCTAGACCACCTATCGCAGTTATCGCACCGGTTAGTTGTATTTCACCCGTCATTCCACAATTAGACTTTATTTTTTTATTGCTAAGAAGACTGTATAAAACGGTTGTGATACAACTTCCAGCAGAGGGACCATCTTTTGGGGTTGCTCCTTCTGGTGTATGAACGTGAATGCCGTATTTAATAGTAGAATTATATTTCATCAATACATTATCCAAATCAGCCGTGGGGCATAATTTGTATGCAAGTGTGAGTGCAACATTCATAGACTCTTGCATTACATCTCCCTGTTTTCCAGTAAGTTTAAGTTTTAAAAACTCCCCCGTTGGATAAAAGTGTGCTTCTATTGGCAACGTTCCTCCTTGGCCATGTGCATTTGCCCATAGTCCATTTGCATATCCAACTCTTGGTTCACAAGGAACTCGAGTAACCTGAACAGGTCTAACATCTTTAAAGTATATATTTTTTACATCATCAATGCTTATGTTTAATGGGTACTCATCAACGGTCTCTCTATTTAGCATTCGGATATTAATTTCACTTACTATTTCAAACAATTTTTCTCGTAATTTTCTAACTCCTGGCTCACATGTATAATTTTCAATAATGTATTTTATGACATCGTCTCCTATGCTAACGGCTCCTTCTAGCCCATTTTTTTTATATATCTCGGGTAACGTGTATTCTTTTGAAATATGAAGTTTTTCATCTAACGATAAACTCGAAAATTTTACCCGATGTATTCTGTCTAGAAGAATACGATCAATCGCATCTACATCATTATAAGAGAGAACAAATAACACTTTTGATAAATCAATATCTATGCCAGAAAAATATTTGTCTTGAAACTTATCATTTTGTGTTGGATCGAGCATATGTATAAGAATACCTACAAGTTCTCGACCATGTTCTGTTTTTGAAATCTTGTCAAGTTCATCAATAAAAATAATAGGGTTCATGCATTTTTTATCCATAAGTATTCCAACGATCGATCCCCACGTAGATCCGACATAAGTATAATTGTGCCCATGCAATGTGCTACCATTTGAATCGCCACCCATTGCAATCATTGCAAACGGGCGCGGATTATTGTCTCCGTCAACTAAACAGTTCGCAAGTCCATACTTGCAAAGAGATGTTTTTCCTACTCCAGCTGGACCTTCAAATCCAAAACAATATCCTGTATGTTCACCATTTATCCATTGACCAATAATTCGCACGAGTTGCGTTTTTGCATTTCTATGACCATATGCCGCCTTGTCTAATACAGAATACACATTCGAAATATAGTCAGTTATCATGCCAAATGTCTTATTTACATTATATAAATTATTATGAGTAGTTACATATTCAGACGACAATTGACAAGACATTGCACTAACAATTTTACTATTGCTTTTTCCATTTACAATACACATCTTTAAATAGTCATTTATTTGATCAATAATTATAGTTTTGGTCTTTTTAGTGTTTATCTCAGTAAAATGATTTATTCCAATATCGCCGGTATCTTTGACACTTAACGTAGTAAGTTCTCTAGAAACTTGTTGAATATATGAAATTATTGATTTTTTATCGTATCCTTTTAATTTATTAACAATGGTTTCTCCGATTGAGTTCTCATCATATGATTTATACTTTTTATAGAATAAGTTTACAATATGTCGTATATCGGAAACACTATACGTAGATATTGGAACCACTACATTTGGATATATGTTTTTTTTTATTCCACTCTCCATCGCAATGGTTGACAAAACTCCCTCCTTAAAGCACGAGGTTTCAAAACATTCTTTGATTTTATATGAAACATCCATGATAGGCTCTTTTCGAAATACCCCGAATGGTATTTTTAATAATCCATCTAAGTACTGTTTTGCCTTTGACCCTCCATCATCAGATTTTGATTTAACTTCGCGTAATTTAACCATCGCCTTTTCTTTGACGCTATCATCTGTTTTCATCAAACATATCTGTTGTTCCACGTTAATTTTGCTGGTATCAATCTTATTAAGCCTAGTAGTATACTGCAGGGTTTCGATAAGTGAATTGTTAAATAGGTCATGCATTTTAGATGTGAAACTATTTATAAGTTCGGTTTGTTCGTAACTGTCTTGAGAATTACTACTCTCGATCGTTAAAATGTCATATAGAAAGTATGCAGCATATTTACTATGCATATCAGTGCTGTCTAGAAAGAAATGTAGTAATATGGTTCTCTTTGAAAATAGCGATCTAGACATAAACTCGCTAGACATGGTGGTAATTGATTGATGTTTAAATAGTTTATGTTCAGTATCCCCCCCCTTATAATAAGAATATAGCTTATTCGCACTATTATGAACCAGCCATTCTTTTGTAGTAAGGCATAATAAAAAGTTATTAAATAGAGGTTCTTCTACGTCACTTGGTATATTTTCTATTGCATCCTTATATTTCGTGTGAATATATGAACTGTTTGATAACTCTACGTCCATGTGTTCTACAATCCCGAACACGAACATACCTGCGTTCATTTTTTCATTGCGTATAAAAATCACAATACCATTCACACTAGCTTGAAGTGAACCAGCTGAAGAAGTAGTAGATGAGTTAAAACAATCAAACGTATTCATTCTGTGTATTTCTTGCATAGTATATTCCATGGTGAGATCCTTTGAGCTAACAACAATATCGTCTGATCCATCCAATGAAAACATTGTATATCTCATCGGATGAAACTGTTTTTCTAGAATTGATGTTATACCAAGATGACAATTTTTCATTATTGTGTTCTTATATTCTTTTCCAAAACATACATACATGAAATCATCAAATAATTTTGTGCCCCATTTTTTTATAATGTTCGAAAGATCAACATTTATTTTTTGTATTTTTGCGACATTTTCATCAAATATATTGTCGGTTTTATGCATAAGTTCTGTGTAAACATCTCCTATAACGTATTTAATTGATTTCAGTTCAGTTGAACATTGTTTAAAATCATTCACGTTTAAAACTCGTATTCTTCTACTGTCTGTGATGTGATTATATGTATTTTGTATGATGTCATTAAACTTTAATAATTTTGTCATTAATGATCCGCGTATATCGTCCCCACACAAATGATTATAATCTAATACTAAACCATTATAAAAATGCATATCCGACTCTGAACTGATATATAAATATATTATATTTTACTAGTTATAATGCATTTCCAAAACACTTAAACGCTAACAGAGATATAAACAAGTATTACGAGTTAGCGTGCGAATGGGTATCCCTAGTTATTTTTCGTATATAGTTAAAAATCATCCCGAGATTATCCAAAAGTTCTTCAGCAATGAGATCCATATCGATAATTTGTACATGGACTGCAATTCTATTATATATGATTGTTATCATATGTTGAGTGAGGAGGAGCGAGGTACAAACATTACTAAGATATTGATATCCAACGTGATCGATAAAATAAAAACATATATAGACACGGTTTTTCCACGAAAAACAGTTATTATTTCGTTCGATGGTGTTGCTCCCGTTGCGAAATTAGAACAACAGAGGACGCGAAGATTTAAAACATGGTATCAAACGACAATTACAAATCAAGTATATAACAAATCGGATCCTTCATGGTCTACTGCGTCGATTACGCCTGGAACAAGTTTTATGAAACAATTGAACAATGACATAACCAAACACTTTTCTGCCCTTCAGGAGAAAAACAAGTGGGGGCCAAAAATTATTGTCAGTACAAGTGATGAACCTGGAGAAGGTGAACACAAGATATTCTCTTATATTAGAGACCATCCAGAACACAAATCACAAAGCACTGTTATATACGGACTAGATGCAGATTTAATCATGTTATCGGTCAATCATTATCCGCTCTGTAAAGAAATCTACCTATTTCGCGAAACGCCTGAGTTTATCAAAAGTATAGACTCCAGTCTAGAACCCAATGATAATTATCTGTTTAATATTAAACAGCTATCGACCAATATTGTCCTAGATATGCAAAAAGAGATTAATTTTTCACAGACGAATGCAAACAAGCGTCTTTATGACTATATTTTTATGTGTTTTTTGTTAGGAAACGACTTTCTACCTCATTTTCCGGCATTAAACATTCGAACTGGCGGCGTAACGAAACTTCTGCAGCATTATAAAAATACATTGGGGGCAACGAACAAGTTTATCGTTGATATGGATAAAAATAAGATCATATGGAAAAATCTTCGGCAACTTATAGAATCTTTGTCATTGCATGAACACGAATATATCCTTCAAGAACACGAGCTGCGAGATAAAAAGGAACGTCAAATGATGCATCCTCGAGGTAATCATTCACGCCAGCAGTATAATAAAACTACAGAAGAAGAGACCGAAGAGAAAGTATGTCTTGATAAAATTCATCATATACCGTCATGCGAAAGATCTGTTGAAAAATATATTTCTCCAACAAAAGAGTGCTGGGAACATAGATATTATGCAAGATTATTAGACATTGATATGTCTTCTCCAGAAAGAGTTCAGCAAGTGTGTGTGAACTATCTAGAAGGATTAGAATGGACATTTAAATATTATATATCAGGATGTCCCGATTGGAGGTGGAAATATAACTATCATTATCCCCCTCTATTAAAAGATCTACTCCGCCATATTCCGTATTTTGATACAACATTTATACCTGAAAACACAAGAACTCCTGTAGATCAACGGGTTCAACTTTGTTATGTTCTTCCAAAGAAGTATTTGTCGTTATTGTCGTACAAGATATACAATCATCTGCAAACTAATTACATTCAGTATTATCCAGAAAAGGCGGATTTTGAATGGAGTTACTGCAAATATTTTTGGGAAGCTCATCCAAAGCTTCCGATAATAGATATAGATGCACTTGAAAAAGCAGTAACCAATCTATCGACTTAAATCGTATATTTACAACAACACTCATTTTTTGTTATTTTTCATTGAAGAATAAACAAAAAGTCTATTTTAAGGAGGTATTTTTAAAAAAATAATATTATAACTTTTTTCTATAATGCCCCTTTTTTTGGCCAAATCGAACCGAGCCCTTTTTCCCAAAAATTTTTGGGAAATCGATGGGTATTTTATTTTATAGAACAGATTAATCTAAAAAATGAAATGCCCCTATTTTGACACTTTCTTGTCTATCTTAGACAAGATTACCCATTTTATGGGTAATCTTTCAAACCTTGTTTTTGTCTTATTTTCCTCTTTTTTGTCATTTTTACACCATAAATTACAAAAATGATCGTACACCGTTCTACAAAGAATGCCTCGCATATGCTAAATATAGAAAATAAAAGTAAAAAGACGTTTTTATGGTGTAAAATCCATTTTTTAGACATTTATGGTGTAAACTCGTCATTTATTAATATTAGTATATAATTGATTATCGTTTCGACATAGTCTATAAAATATTAATAATTAACTGCATGAAAAAAAATAAAAAAAAACGTTTTCAAACTTTCTGTATATATTGAAAAAGGACATTTTTGAAACTCTAAATTTGTCCTTTTTGGATTACATAAAACTTTTGAATCGTAAAAAAATAAATTTTCTTATGCAGCAAACCTGATAAAATGCCCCACACTGACGAGAGCATAAAATCGAAATTCTCGAAATTTCAACCTTTTCAAATCTTGGACAATCCAATCCCACAATTTTGACGTTTGGTGTTTTTTTGTAGCATCATAAACATTTTATTTTTACAGCAAATTACATTTTAATATATTAAGTTTACCAATTGTGAATGGCTGCATTTTGGTGTTTTTTTGTAAATTTATGTGTTTTTTTGTAATTTGTTGGGACATATGGTGTAAAAAAACACCAGATTACAAAAAAACACATTATGATAATCGTAATAAAATATTCTAAATACAAAAAAACACCAATTATGGTTTAAATAATTTCTAGTAAGGTATATATAAGAAATGGATACTACCTATACATGTGTTGATTGTTTATTTAGTTCAAAAAGAAAGTCTGAGTATACAAGACATCTTTCCACGAAAAAACATGCTAGGAACTCATCAAAAAAAAATGTGTTGATTGTTTATTTAGTTCAAAAAGAAAGTCTGAGTATACAAGACATCTTTCCACGAAAAAACATGCTAGGAACTCATCAAAAAAAAAAGTTTCTANNCTTTTTTTTTTTAAATGTGATTATTGTGATCTATCTTACAAAACAAAACATGGGTTATCTGGACATGTAANAAAATGTCATGAAGAATTAGCANATGATCCTTTATCNGNNAGTGTATTTGATGATGGCATAGATTATAAGACGATGGAACTAAAATGTAAAATAAAAGAGCTAGAATTAGAAGAAAAACGTCTTCAAATAGAAGAGGCAAAGTTGAAACAGGATACTGTGAAAGATGATAAAATGATTAATGTCATAACACAGGTATGTAATAGTCAAAAGATGATGTCCGAGACGATAGAAAAAATGGGAAACGTGGCCAATACTGTACACAACACAACCAATAATAACAACAATACTATTAATAATATCAACAACAATTTCAATCTTCATGTGTTTTTAAATGATACATGCAAGGATGCTATGAACCTGATGGATTTCATTAAAACCCTGAAATACACTGAGGAGGATCTAGATAGTGTTGGTAGACTTGGTTACGCAGAAGCTATCAGTAATTTATTTATCAAAGGTCTCAATGAAATAGATGTTACCCAGCGACCCATTCACTGTACGGACGCCAAACGTGAAAAGTTGTATGTAAAACACGATAATGAATGGAAAAATAATGAAGAATCAAACGGTAAACTTAAGAAGGCAATTAAGGCAGTTGGTCATCAAAATATGGCATCACTTGAAGAATGGAAAGAAAACCATCCAAAACATTGTGATCCAAGAAGTAAAGATCACGTTGAATATCTTGAAATATGTAATCAGACGATGAATGGTATGCTTGATGACGATGATAAAGAGTATAAGAAGGTGGTGAGAAAAATAGTTCCAGAAACGGTGATCGATAAAAATAATTCGGCGAACAATATTATAGTATAGATCACTGCATTTTCGTTTCAATCGTCTATATTACAATAGATGCGGTTTTATAGTCTTACAATATAATACAAATACTGCTTATATGTCGGAGATAGATCCTTCTCAAAACATAATGAATATATCTGCTGACTTAGATACGGATAGTAACGCGACCAGTCTAATAACATTTACAAGTATTGCAGAGACATTAAAAAATAAGGAAAATAAGACACAATCAATAGAAATGATGGCAAAACTCCAAGATCTTATGTATGAACATTTAATTGCTGATCAAGAGGAACTCATTAGAAAGCGAGATTTAGAAAAGCTGGAAAAGAAGAAGCACGCAGTTAAGATGGAACTTGAGTGTCTTGAGATTGAAAATAGTAAAATGGATACGTATCTCAAAACACTTACAAAAAAGCACGATCTTGAGATACTTTATTTGCAAGAAGTATGTGCTCAGCGACAAAAGATTACCGAGATCTGAGCAACAATCATCCAGATATTGATTTTTCAAAAATAAGGCCATATGGCGAGTTTTATCGAGAAGAACTTCAAAATGTAATGAATGTAAGGGTTAGTCAGCCTAGTGAAAATAAAAGTGACGCCGATCCCACTGTGAAAATAAATACATCGGAACGACGCTCCGAAAGAAATAGTTTATCTCCAAGAACACGCACTATAAAATCAAAGCAACAAGATAATGCAGATACTATAAATATACCTCGGCGAAATACGATTGGTGGGTCAGACCTACAGTCTTGTTTACGCAACGCTCTTCAAACCAAATTTAAAAACGTGGGTGGAACAAACGATCCTGATGCAAATAAAGATGATTCAGACTGGGATGAAAAATAACTTAGTTATTATTACGAATTACAAATTAATTTTACACCCACATACTTCCCTGATATCCCTGAGTATTCTTTCGAATGCGTGCAGATGTTCTTAGCGATGGTGTCTCTTTCTTAGATAACTCCAGTTGCTTACGTCGTTTCTCTCTTTGTACTGATTTCTCTGTTTTGATTTGTTCATCATACGCCTTCTGCATTTGAACTCTTTCCGCATTTTCAATCTTTACTTGTTTTTTGATAGTATCTAACTCGGTGCGACGCTGCTTTTCTATTTTTCTGATTTCTTCTGCAAATAGTTGTTCAGCATCCCACAAGCTATCGCATTTCGCATCGGTGATAAACTTCTTTCTATTGTAAGATCTTTTCATATCACTAAGTATAATCTGGTACTTGCACCAAGTTACTCTGAGGCGGCGATCTAGATTGATATCGATTGTCATGTTAATTACTGCTATTATTATATGTTTACTGCCCAGATATGATGTTGACATATAAGTTTCAATTTATGTTCACGCGATACGCGACTATGTAAGTTTTCCGAAAATATAATAAAAAGAACGTTCGGTTTATTATATACTATTTGAGTTCATGGCAACTAAATCGATTGTTACCCATTTTGAAAGTCGGCAGGAGTTTTTAGATATTTTAAAGGTGAACCCAGGGTTTATTGTGGTAAAGTTCGGTGCTGATTGGTGTGGTCCCTGTAAAAAGATCCACGATGAAGTAAATGATTTTTTTTCTAGATGTCCCGAAACCGTTATTTGCTGTGATATTGATATCGATGACAGTTTTGATTTATACGCTTTCATGAAGCGAAAGAAAATGGCCAACGGTATACCAGTGATTATGGTGTGGAAAAAGGGAAGCGAAGATTATATTCCTGACTACACGTATGTTGGTTCAGATAAGGCTGGGTTAAATGAGTTTGTAACATCTATGCTTTCCATGTTTTGAGTAATATATTTTTATTATTCATAGATGTCTATATTATACTGTGTAGTCTAGATCTTTATTATGGAGAATACCGATTTAGATATTAATAATTATGATCTCGACGATCTCCTCAATCTATTTAATTTAGAGCGGGATTTTAATGAAAAGCAGTTGAAAGGAGCTCGTGCTATTGTGTTAAAGTTGCACCCCGATAAGTCAAGACTCGACCCGAAATACTTTTTATTTTATTCCCAGGCGTATAAAACTATTTGTAACATGTGGAAGTTTAGAATGAAAACAGAAAAGAATGTTTCCGACGAGCCAACTGTTTATATTAGCGACACATGTGATGTTGACGTAGAAGAGAGAAAAACTCTTCTTAAGAGAATGTTTGCTGAAAATAAAGAGTTGAAGAAGGTGGAGAACTTTAATAGATGGTTTAATGATGAGTTCGAGAAGGTAAAGATCCACGAATCGTCTGAAGATGGTTATGAAGAGTGGTTGAGATCAAACGATGATGATAATCAAGAAGGAGGAAGGATGACAATGGGTGAAATGAAGCATGCTTTTGCTGAAAAGAAGAGACAGTTGTGTAGCGATATTGTTTTGCACAAAGATATAGAAGGATATCAAAACGGGTCATTTTCTGGACTAGGAACTGATATTGCATCTGAAAATGTAACATATGATTCTGGTGTATTTGGATGCGGAAGTAGTGCGGGGCTAGGATTTCAAGATCTTATGAAAGCTCACACTGAAACTCTTATACCCGTTGACGAGCAATTATTAGAAAGTAGACCAAAAATAAACAGTGTAATGCAATTAAATGAATATAGACAGTCTCAGAACCTACAGGTTTCTGCTGGAGAACACGAACGCATCCATGCAACTAATATGAGAAGCGAAGACGAGGCTGCAACAGGTCGAGCTTTTAGATTAGCACAGCAATCTCGTCAGGTAGAAGAGAACTCTCAGGGGTTCTGGAAGAGCATCAAACTTTTATATGACAAGTAATTTGTTATCGGTTTTAGGACGTTACTTATACATAATATGATATGTATAAGTAATATGTGTATCGTTGATACAAACGGAAAAACATATCAAATAAAATATCAATCTATTATATATCGCATTTACCCGCACAAACTAATCTAATAGAATGAGTAAAGTAAATGAATACATAAAAATGGGATCATTATTCTTTATTTTGTTAACCATCGGAGTTTTTTATAGACGATACGATGATAAACTTATAAAAGAAAGTAAAGAGAGAAATGACGACGCTATCAGAGAGTATCTTCTTACAGATCCTGATAGCCTAGGTGCAGTTTCTGTAACACGTCCTATATTATGGATACCTATAGTGTACACATACAACGCTAGAAAATGGTCTAGTTTTGGATCTAGAAGTTCGAGCGATTTAAATCAACCATACATTTATCTTGTTGTAAAAAGCATCATAAAGTATTGCAAAGACAAGTTTCACATTTGTTTAGTGGATGATAACAGTTATAAAAAGTTAATGCCTGACTGGAACTATGACCCACAAACGACCCCTGAGCCTGTAATGGAATACGCCCGAAAGTTGGCAGTTGTAAAGTTACTAAGAAGGTATGGCGGAATGACCGTTCCCCCCTCGTTTTTATGCATGAAAGATCTGCACGGTATATTTGAACAGTCTTTAGAGGACAAACACAGCATGTTTGTGTGTGAAGAAATAAATAAAAGTTGTTCGTCAACGGATGAATATGTGACTGGTATGTCAGTAATGGGCTGTCACCAAGAGAGCAGTGCTATGAAGGAACTTGAAGTATTTATAGAGAAAAAAATTAGAAGTGACCATACTAGAAATCTTGAAATTACTGGTGAGATTGGGTCATTCTGTAATGATCTTATTCATATGGAAAAATGCAGTCGAGTGAATGCTGAGTTATTGGGAGTTCGTGATCAAAATGGCAGAAGGGTTCAAGTAGAAGAGCTCCTTGGAAGTTCTCATATTGATTTTACTAGTCACGTATATGGTATATTAATACCCTCAGACGATATCCTTTCCAGGACATCTTATCAATGGTTCGCTCGTCTCTCTGGAGAGCAAGTTCTTAAGTCAAATACAATAATTGGAAAGTATATACTTGTTGCAAATGTTCCATCCAAATCCAAAGCTCTCAATGGTGACGATAGTGAGAAGCCAGAATGGATATCTTACTGGGAGGTTCCAAGCGATGCTCCTGTATGGGGGGTAAAACCAAACCACTTGGGAAATCACGTTCAACGCCAGTCTTTTCAAGCATCCTCATCTAGATCAGACGAGCCACACGTTTCTTTTTCACAATGATCGCTCGATGTATCTTGATCGAGTGTTGTATTATAGATGAAATATTCGACTTTTTGTTTTGAATGTTCATATTTTAACCCAGATCGATATGGAATATTATTATAGTTGCATATCTGTCGTAAAATAGTGAGAAATCGTCTGTACGTGATTATAGTTTCATCAAGATATGCTCTTTTCGAGATGTAGTAATGTGGTCGTATTTGATTAAAAAAAACATGAATAAGTTCATTATTGTTGTATTTGGCTCTCTTAAATGAGTCATACGTAATAAAATATTCGTTTTTATGTAGAGAAGATATCTTACTTAAAAAATCCATAAGAATACAATGGTCAATTGGTCGTTTTAATATATCGGTTGGCATTATTTAAAGTTATGTACAGAGTAATATACCCAAATCAAATTATCTTATATTCTACCTAGACAAAAGTCTATATATAAATAATCAAAAATGTATAATGATTATTTGTATCTAACATAATATAATAACATGTCATATGTATAATTACATGGCAATGCCATTAACATATAATGATGACG
>JGI20154J14316_10001713_pt1 | contig 19156 bp, 18 predicted proteins | sample COG_04_FD_14316 | JGI IMG/M metagenome (IMG submission 14316) | reverse complement strand
GAGAAGCAGCGCGCAGCGCGCAGTGCCAGCGAAATTTACAGTCGTCTTGAGAATGGTGAAGATTTTATTTCACTTCTAGAGTTTAGTGAAGACCGCAAGACTAAAGATGCTTTGGGTGAATTGCCAGAATTTGGCATCAATAAAATGATGCCAGCTTTTGAGGCAGCTGCGTTTGCGTTAGAATCCCCGGGCGATTATTCTGCACCCGTTGAAACAAGTATAGGCTGGCATGTTATCCAATTGATTGAGAAAAAGCCACTTCCCTCGTTTGATGCGTTACAATCTGAGCTATCAAAGAAAGTGAAACGAGATACAAGGAGCAGAGTTGGTGCTACCCGATTTATGAAACGTTTAAAGTCGGATTACGACTTTTCGATCGACGAACGTTGGTTAAGTCGTACCATGAATTTAGTGGATAAAAATGCCTTTGGCACGGGCTCTTGGGAGTTGCCTAGTTTGTCTCGAGATCGCGTTGTTGCGTCCTTTGCAAATGAGCGTATATACCAAAGTGAGGTATTAGAGTTTTGGTTTAAAAATCAGAACCAGAGCGGCGAGGCCGTGCGCGAGGAATTGTTAAGAGTACAGTTTAACACTTATGCGAACGATCGCTTGATGGCCTATGAAGACGGTCAGCTAGAAACGAAACATGCCGATTTTCGAAATTTAGTTCGCGAGTACAAAGANGGAATTCTTCTGTTTGACTTAACTCAGGAGGCCGTTTGGAATAAGGCTGCTAAAGATTCTACNGGAATTGCGGCTCATTATGAATTGATTAAAGATCAATACCGCTGGGAAGATCGTATCCGTGCAATTTATTGGGTCAGTAGTGATGAAAAATTGGCTAAAAAGATTTCTAAGTGGACCATTAAGGGTAAGTCAGAAAAGGTTCAAGAGCTCTTGCAAAATGAAGATGCCTTGAGCGTCTCCGTGAATAGTGGCACTTTTGAGCGTGATGACCATTCAGTGATTGATGCTATTTGGCAACAGGAGGCTGGAACTTTTGGTCCAATTGCATTAGATAACGGTACTTATGCAGTAGTTCAAATTGAAGAATTCATTCCTAGTGCACCAAAAGCTTTGAATGAAATCAAAGGATTGGTGATCGCCAGTTACCAAGATGCGCTTGAAAAAGAGTGGGTAAAGGCGTTGAAATTAAAATTTGAGGTCGATGTAAATGAGAACGCGAAAGCGGCTCTATTTGCTGAGTTGCGTTAATGTTGAAGCCGATCTTCATAGTACTTGTTGCGCTGGCAGCAGTGGCGTGCGTCCCCAATGGGGCGGCGGAATTAGAGGTATTGGCAGAATTGGGCAACAAAAAGCTTTATATAGAAGATATTTCGGACCACCTGCCCAAACCTGGGCAAATGGATGAAGCGGATAGTATTTCCTTAGTGAACCGTTTGGTTCGTCAGTGGGCAGAAAATGAACTGTTGGTGGAAGCGGCGGAATTCAACTTGACGACAGAATTAGAGGATTTCGAGGGGTTGGTAAAGCAATACAGAAATGATTTGCTAAAGCATGCGTACATTGATGGATATGTGCGTCAGCATCTAGATACCACCATTTCTCAGCAACAAATTCAAGACTATTACGATCAAAACTTGAGCAATTTTGAGCTAAAAGAAAGTATTGTTCAGGCCTATTATGCTGCAGCGCCTTTAAAAGCCCAGAAGACGCAGGAAGCGAAACGTTGGTTCCTTTCGGACAGATACCAGGAAAAATATTTGGATTGGGCAGAAGTATTTGTCACGAAACAAAGTAATTACGGCGATTCGGCCTGGGTACCCATGATGGATTTTCTGCAGGAAATTCCATTGGAATCGACCAACCCGTATAACTATTTAAATAGAAGAAAGAGATTTACCTGCGAAGACACTGCATTGGTGTATTTTGTGCAGGTGAATGCACTTTTGATAAAGGATAGCTATAGTCCGCTGCCTTATGTTGAAGAACGAATTAAGAAGGTACTGTTGAACAAGCGTCGACTGACGCTCATCGAGCAGATTGAAGAAAAAATAATTGAACATGCAATTGAAGAAGGCACACTTATTATACATTAATTTTTTCGTCTTACTCTCCGTATTGGCGAGTGCGCAACCTCAGACTGTTGATGGTGTCGCCGCAATCGTAGGGGGTGATGTTATTCTTAAGAGTGATATCGACGAGCAGTACGACGTATTCAATCGTCAAAACTTTGGGAAACCTGTATCGTACTGTGAGGTTTTCGAAGAACTGTTGTTTCAAAAGTTACTTATTCACCATGCAGCTATCGATTCCATTTCCATTGGAGAAGAAGAAGTAGAGGCGAATATGGATCGTAGAATTCAACAATTGATCATGCAGATGGGTGATCAAAAGAAATTAGAAGACTTTTACGAAAAATCCGTTGTCGAGATAAAAGAAGACATGCGAACGCTCATCAAGGAGCAGCTAACCGCGCAGCGAATGCAAATGACGGTAGTAGAAGGTATTGAGGTGACGCCATCTGAAGTTCGCGAGTATTACGAAAATTTACCTGCTGATAGTATTCCTCTGATCAGTGCAGAAGTAGAATTGAGTCAGATTGTAAAATTTCCAGAATTGTCTGATGAGGCTGAGCAAGAAGTGATTGCTAAGCTAAAAGAGCTAAAAGAACGCATTGAGAACGGCACGTCTTTCTCTTCCATGGCCATTCTCTATAGCGAGGATCCAGGATCAAATAAAAAAGGGGGTGAGTACCAAGGCATTCAGCGTGGTGTCTTTGTTAAGGAATTTGAGGCCGTAGCTTTTAATTTGCGCAAAGGAGAAATAAGCGACCCTTTTAAGACCGAATTTGGTTATCATATTGTCCAATTATTAGAGAAGCGTGGGGAAGAATTGGACCTTCGTCACATCCTAATAAAGCCAAAACTAACGCAAGAAAATTTGCAAGAGGCGAAGAATTTCTTAGATAGCGTTAGCGTAGCAATTGCAAACGGTGAGATGACATTCGAAGAGGCTTCTAGACGTTTTAGTGATGATGAACAAACGCGATTCAACGGCGGACAGATGAGCAATTTTCAAAGCGGAAACAACAAATTTGAAGTATCCCAGCTGGACAGGGGACTTTTTGCCTTGATCAGTACATTAGAAGATGATGAAATCTCAGAGGCGTCGTTTTACCGCACGGAAGACCAGCGTGAGGCGTTCCGTATTGTTCGTTTGGATGCGAACTATGAACCGCACAAAGCAAATTTAGATTTAGACTTTACACGTATAAAGGGTTTTGCACTTCAGCAAAAGCAAGCAAAGACGGTTGAAGATTGGAAGAATGAAAAATTGGCCGATACATTTGTGAAAATCAATGAAGGCTATTACGATTGTGCGGACGAATTAAATTCTTGGAACAGCAACAATGACTAACGAAGAAATCATCTCTATTCTCGAGAATGCTCCTGTAAAACTTCAAGCTTTTAAGTCTGAAGTCGGTAAGATTATTATAGGACAGGAAGAGGCAGTTGATTTGATTACTATGTCTATTCTTTGTCAAGGACATAGTTTGTTAGTTGGTGTGCCGGGATTGGCAAAAACACTATTGATCACCTCCGTAAGCCAGGCATTGGGTTTAGATTTTTCGCGCATACAGTTTACGCCAGATTTAATGCCTTCCGATATTACAGGTACGGAAGTGTTGAATGCACAACGAGAATTTATCTTCCATAAGGGACCCGTATTTTCAAATGTGGTTCTTGCAGATGAAATAAACCGTACACCTCCCAAGACGCAGGCTGCCTTGCTTGAGGCCATGCAGGAAAAGAAAGTAAGTGCAGCAGGTAAAACGATGGATTTACCGAAGCCATTCTTCGTTTTGGCTACACAGAATCCTATCGAACAGGAGGGAACGTATCCATTGCCTGAGGCACAATTGGACCGCTTTTTATTTAACATCTTCGTTGATTATCCAGCACTCGAAGAAGAACGTGCCGTTGTTCGCGCAACCACTATTGGTAGTAGCGTGATAGTAAATCCAGTCCTTTCTTCGAAAGAGGTACTTGACCTGCAGTTTGCATTGCGAGCAATGCCGGTGACTGATGCGGTTGTGGAATACGCGGTTGAACTCGCCCGAAAGACACGTCCCGGAAAAGAAGGCGGCAGCACAGTAGCGGATACTTATTTCTCGTGGGGCGCAGGACCTCGCGCGTCGCAAAATATGGTCCTTGCCGCCAAAGCGTTGGCCATGATGCACGGTGAAGGTACCCCGAGCACAGCCCATGTAAAGCAAATTGCGCCTGCCGTGCTTCGCCACCGCGTAGTGATTAATTACAAGGCGAAAGGTGAAGGATTGACGGTTGATGCATTGATCGGTCAACTTTTATAATAAGACATCTGTTAAGACGCGTTAAACTTCTGAGGCATCCCATCAGATAGTTCTATTTTCGTGGTATGTTGAATCAATTCATAGGTAAACTCCGTAAGCACGCATTGACTGCAGTACTTACTGCTGCGGTGCTTGGCGCGTTGTTATTGCAGTTGAATTTACTCTCCGGTGAATTAGAGTTGCAAAAGCAGCAATTTGATTCGGATGTCAATGCAACTGCTACGACTATTAATGAGCGTGTACGCCTCTTTGTAAAAAGAAAAAGTACAGGAGCGCTTAAGCGAAGTACGACGAGTGATTCAACAGTGACCATAAATACTCCGATGGGAACGACTACGCTTCGCTGGTCGGCATCTCAAGGCGCATCTCCGTACCGATCAGGGTTTGGCGTGGATACAACCATGATTTCCGGATTTCTTGACGATTTCCAAAGTTCTTTGCCTTGGGAAACGCTTATTACTTCGTCAGAAATGGACAGCTTGTTGCAAAGTGAGTTACGCATTCGAGGAATACGTACAGCGCCAAAGTGGGCCATCGTTGAAAACGGTTATCTAAACAGTTTAATCAGCGACGCTTTTGCTACTGATAAGGTGTCGTACAACTTCGTTCTGGCGGAAAGTTTTTTTGGCCCTACAAGACAGTTGCTCATGTATTTNCCTTCGGGAAAGTTCTATCTGGCATCACGGGTATACCTGAACCTTTTTGTTACACTGTTCTTTTCTACGGTCATTCTCTTTGCCTTTTTTAGTGTGCANCGTCAAGGACGAAAGCAAAAACGATTGGCGGTTGTAAAAAGCGATTTTATAAGCAACATGTCTCATGAGTTCAAAACGCCGTTAGCCACCATAAGTTTAGCAGTTGATGCGCTATTGCGCAATGGCGATAAAATGAATGCGGCGCAAATGCAGCAGTATTTGGGTATCATAAAGAGTGAGAATAAGCGCATGAATGCGCAGATGGAGAGTGTATTACAGATGTCCATGATGGATAAAGAGGAACTGACCTTGACCTTGGCTCCTATGGATATAGAAGCCTGCTTGCGAGAGGCAGTAAACCATTTCAAACTTTCGGCAGAGCAACGTCAAGGATGGATCGATCTAAGCTGCGAAGTAGGGGATTACGAAATGGAAGGAGATTTGATTCAATTTAAAAGTGCTTTGACCAATCTTATTGATAATGCCATTAAGTACAGTTTAGATGCACCTCAAGTCAGTGTGAAATTGGCCCAAAGCGTCGATGAATTTCGCATTATGGTGAAAGACCGAGGCATAGGGATGGACGAAGATACCAAGCGACAAGTTTTTGACCGCTTTTATCGAGCAACAAAAGGAAACATTCATGATGTGAAAGGACACGGTTTAGGCCTTTCCTTCGTTAAAGAGATTATAGAAAAACACGGCGGCAGCATCCAAGTGGACAGCGCTCCAAATGCAGGGACTACCTTTACGGTAGTATTGCCAAAAACAGCCTAAATATGGAAAAGCAGCGAATTTTATTAGTGGAAGACGATGTGAACTTTGGCAACATGCTCAAGGACACACTTGATTTTAACGATTATGATGTCACTCTAGAACGCGACGGTGTTCAGGGCTTACGTGCGTACAAGCAAGGCACATACGAACTGTGTATATTCGACATAATGATGCCGAAGAAAGACGGTTTGACCTTAGCCACAGAGGTGAAAGAAATCGATAACGGTCAGCCACTAATTTTTCTGACGGCCAAAGGACAAAAGGAAGATATAATTGCGGGTTACAGCGCTGGTGCCGACGATTATTTGGTTAAGCCTTTTGATACGGATGTTTTACTGTTTAAGATTCAGGCCATTATAGGGCGAAAGGCGGCCGAAATGGATGAGGAACCTGATACGTTTAGTATTGGGAGTTTTTCTTTGGAGCCGAAGATTCGTCAATTAAGTCGCGATGGAGAAATGATTCGTTTAAGCCCTAAAGAAAGTGACCTGCTCAAGATGCTTATTCAACACAAAAACCAATTAATGCCGCGCAGTAAGGCGCTGCTTAAAATTTGGCGTGAGGACAACTACTTTACCGGACGTTCTATGGATGTTTACGTTGCGAAATTGCGGAAATATCTTAAAGTAGATGAGCGTATTCGCATAGAAAACGTGCACGGTGAAGGGTTCCGTTTGGTAGAGGAAGATTAAGATTTCTTTGCTCTAGGATTGACCAGTTTTTCTAAAATGAGCTGCGCTTCCAGTTTAGATGCTTTCGTTTTTTTAATGCCGTAGAGTTGGTCGCTCGCATGTTTTCTAGCGCTTGATAAATCTACTATGGGATGTTTAGGATAGGCTCCAATATTCCATTGTTCCATTTCCCACATCATTGGAGGAATGGCCCAGGGCTCGTGTAAATGGGGAAGTGGTAACCCCTTTAGTTCAGGCAGCCATTGTTTAATGAATTCCCCTTTTGGGTCTTGATCAAAACTTTGTTTTATCGGGTTATAAATACGGATTGTATTTACCCCGGTATAGCCGCTTTGCATTTGGAATTGGGTGTAATGTATACCGGGCTCAAAATCAGTAAAGGTGCTGGCTAGGTAGCGGGCACCAGCTTCCCACGGTAGCCATAGGTATTGGCTGTAGAAGCTAACGACCATGGCACGCATCCTAAAATTCAGATAGCCAGTTGCCGCGACACAACGCATGCACGCATCGACCAACGGCACACCTGTAGTACCATTTTTCCATGCATCAAACTTTTGCTGGTCCCAAATTTTAGAAGCATCGATAGCGGTGTATGCGCTATTGATGGGGCGGAATTCGTAGCTGCATGCGCTTTCAAATTTTTGGATGAAGTGTGCTTGCCAACGCAAACGATCGACGAAAGCGCGTTGGTTTCGTTTACTGCCAGCGAGCTCTACGACCTCCGCCATATGCCATACTTGTCGAATACTGAGGTTACCCCATGCCAAATGTGGAGAAATACGGCTGCAGCCTTTTCTGCTCGCGAGAGGTTTAGAAATACTCTGTGCATACCTCTTGATGCGTTCAGTAAGAAAAGAATACAACACGCGCTCGCCACGTGAAGCGCCTCCTTTTTGAAAGTAAGGATGGGGTTCGAAGCTCTGGCTGTGTTGCCATGATTCAAAAGGGTTGGGCAGCGCCAACGCCTGTACTGCATTTATGTCGGTGTGCAGCGGAGCCACATCCACATAGTCATACCAATCTTTAAGCCAATTTCTTCGGTGCTTTAGTCCTCTTTTGACGCCGCCGTAGTCCCACTCATTCCAAGAAACATCATGGGCATTCAGTAGGCTGGCTACGTCTTTATCGCGCGCAAATGTTTTACCTATTCCCGTTTCGCGATGACTGTAAACGGCCTTCACTCGAAAATTATCGAGACAACGTTTAAAGAATTCTAATGCCTCTACTTTTAGAAAGTAGACAACTTCTTTGCCCGCAATTTCATTTAGGTCTCGAATGGAATCCCAAAGAAATCGTTCGTGGCGTTCATCATAGGGTTGTTCATTCCAAAGTGAAGGTTCGTATAGGGCAACAAATAGAACATTTTCTCCCGAGGCTAAAGCGCTGCGTATAGGCGCATGGTCGTGCCATCTAAAATCGCGTTTAAACCAAACAATATGGATGTCTCGCTTAAATGTCATTAAGCGTTGATTTCACCTCTGGAAAGGGAAGGTGTCCGACCGATTTAGGCGTAAAATAATGCTGTAAACCTAGAGCGAGCAATGGAGGCATTTCGAAATGTAAGGTGCGGTCACTGCGAACAAGGGCGTGACTTAACCCTACATTTTTAACAAGCCCCACGGTATAAAGACAATTATTTTTAAGGGTAAAACCCTCGCTCCATTCTAATTCAACCGCCCACAATGCAGTGGTTGGTATGGGATGGGTCCATCCCGAAAGATCCGTGCATGTACCGTTTAAATGTTCCCATTCAAAAACAGATGCATCGTAAGATGCGCTACAGTCATGCAGCCGTTGCATTTCTTTTTCTGGAAGTGCTACAAGGGTTATGCGCTTGAAGGTCTTGTAGTTCGTATATGTATGACGGTTTCCATTATCTGGCCGGAATAAAATGCTCATGCTGGCGGGATTTGCTCCTACGTGCGTGACGTTGGTAAAAACACCTGCGTTCCAGTTGCCGTCCTTCCCAGAGATTGCAAGAAAGGCGGTGCGTATTCCAGAAATGGCATTGATTAGACCGGTACGATCTCTGCGTTCAAGCCCGTCTAACGCTAATGCTGAAAACGCCTCCTTCCACATGGTTATAATACGCTTTGACCGCCGTCGATATGCAAGATCTGACCGGTCATCCAACTGCTTTTATCACCCATTAAGAATGCCGCCATCTCCGCAATATCAGCTGCTTCACCTACGCGCTTCATGGGTTGTTAGCACCAATAGCTTCCTTTTTCTCCGGAGTGCTCAGTAGTTTTGATGCTAATGGGGTATCTGTGAGGCTCGGTGCAATACAGTTGATGCGTGCCTTTGGCGCCCATTCTGACGCTATGGCCCGAGTCAAACCTTCAATAGCTCCTTTGGATGTGCTCACGGTGGCATGAAATGGCATTCCGCGCTGGACAGCAACCGTAGAAAACAATACACACGAAGGAATTGTGTCTTTATTGAAATTCTTTTGCGCCGCTTGTAGGGCTTTGATGGCACCCATTACTTGCAATTGAAAATCAGCTTCGAACACTTCAGGCTTTAAACCGCGAAACGGCTTAAGGTTGATGGATCCAACGCTGTACATAAGTCCATCAATATTTTCTGGCATTACATCGTCCCAAGAATCGGTCAATACATCAAATTCTTCCCATTCAATGGTGTGCGCAGGTCCTTCATACGGCGTCCTACTAAAAACAGTGATTTGGTGTCCTTCTGCGGCCAGTAGTTCTGCCGTGGCTTTGCCGATACCTTTGCTGCCGCCAACGATTACGTAGTGTTTCATAGTTACTTCTTCTAAGATTCTAAACCCAATTTTCGCATCATGGTTCGAACTTGTGCGGTATTAAAGACGATGTAGCGTATTTTGTGGTTCCTTAATCACGGCACATGAAACTACTAGAAATTGGAACCGCACCTTTATCATATGTTGACTATCAGTTAATTGCGGACGGTTCCGTAGAAATACAGCTTTCAGAAACCGCGCGCAAGCGCATTTCGGCGTCTCGAAAATTCCTTGAAGAAAAATCTTTGCGAAGCATTGCACCAATCTATGGTGTGAACACCGGCTTTGGAAGTTTATGCGATATCGAAGTTGGTGTTGAAGATTTAGGCACCTTACAGACAAACCTTGTTCGGTCCCATGCTTGTGGGACTGGGGATAGGCTGGACCTACCTATTGTCCGATTAATTATAGCCTTAAAACTAAAAAGTTTCGCTGTTGGTGTTAGTGGAATTCGCTTAGAAGTTTGCGAAAGTCTTGTTCAGCTGTACAACAGTGGGGCATTGCCCGTGCTCTATGCACAAGGCTCGCTTGGCGCTAGTGGTGATCTTGCGCCGCTTGCACACATGAGTCTCCCTTTATTAGGGGAAGGTAGTTTGTGGTTTGAAGGTGAAGTTCAAGAAACGCGAGCAGTTTTGGACCAATTAGGGGCTAAGGCTTGGCGTACCCATACATTGGCGTCAAAAGAAGGTTTAGCGCTTTTAAACGGCACGCAATTCATGTCCGCACATGGTATTTATGCCACGCTACATGCCCGTCGATTGGATTATTTAGCCGATTACGTTGGCGCATTATCTACCGCTGCCCACGACGGAAGAATAGAGGCCTTTTCTCACGGTGTACATGCGACACGTCCCCAACGCGGACAGGTTCTCACGGCAAAACGTGTTTTCCAATGGCTCAATGAGGCACCTATTATGCACGAGGCGAAGTCCCATGTGCAAGATCCCTATAGTTTCCGATGCATTCCCCAGGTGCACGGTGCAAGTAAAAATGCGTTGTGGCATGCGATGGAAGTGATCGAAACGGAGGCGAATTCTGCAACGGATAATCCGGTGGTTTTAGAGGAGGAGGATGCGGTGATTAGTGCGGGTAATTTTCACGGACAGCCGTTGGCATTGGTACTGGATTATATGGCTTTGGCCTTACACGAATTGGGATCTATCTCTGAACGCCGCACATACCAACTAATTTCTGGACGAAGAGAATTGCCGCCATTTCTAACACCAAACCCTGGATTGAATAGTGGATTGATGATCGCGCAATACACTGCTGCAGGAATTGTTAGCCAGAATAAGCAATACTGTACACCAGCTTCCGCAGACAGTATTGAGAGTTCTAACGGGCAGGAGGACCATGTAAGTATGGGGGCAAACGCCGCAACGAAATTGGTTAAAGTGGTTGATAATCTTTATCAAGTTTTAGGTATTGAACTACTCAATGCATCGCAAGCTTTACATCTTCGCGAGGCCAGTATTAGCCATGATATGCAAGGTTTTATTGATGCGTTTAGAGCAGTCGTCCCTGTACTTGATGAAGACCGCTATTTACATCCAGATTTGATAGCTTCCCAGTTATTTTTACGTGGGTTGTCTCTTGAGGATGATGTACTTTTGTCCCTCTAAAGCAAGAGCAACATGAGTAAAGACCCCTACGAAGGATTACGAACGCAGCTTGAAGAACGCGATTGGCCAGCGGTATTTCTATTTAAGTTTATCGTTCCAGCGGACAATCAGAAAATTGCAGAGGTAGAGGCGTTGTTTGATACTCAACTGGCTCAAATAGAATTGCGCCCGTCCAAAACCGGTAAATTTGTCTCAGTAAGTGCCAAAGAAATGATGCTCGATGTAGATAGCATTATCGCTCGCTACAAAGNGGCGACGCAGATNGAAGGTTTAATGGCGCTTTAACTTATTTCCAGCCTTCGTAAACGCCTAAACCGAACAGCGCATAATCCAGTCGCGCAGGGTCGTTGGGTGCTATCTTACGGATGGATAGGTCCAATTCCTCCACAGCCTTCCAGTCGTTTTGCTTTCGCTTAAGTAAATTTAGACTCCTTGCGACGCGGCCACTGTGCACGTCTAAAGGCAGGGACAAAAGGGCAGGATCTATATCCCACAACCCAAAATCAATACCTTCTTTATTGCTTCTTACCATCCATCGAGTAAACATGATTAATCGTTTACAAGCACTTCCTTTGGAAGGATCGCCAAAGTGTTTACCCGCACGCAAGGGCAGACCATTACTTAATAAATACCCTTTGAAAGCTTGAAAAGTATGGCCCAAATGTGCATCGCCGTCACGCACATGTGCTTTAAAAAAGGCACCTAGGCTTTCGTATTCTTGATAGAGCATCTTAAGGCCGCGAGCGAGTCCTTTGATGTCTTCGGATTGGAACGTGCGGTGCACAAACCCATTAAACGCTTCGAGGTCGGACTCGCTCGCACTGCGAATAAATTCAGCGGGCGAACGGTCCATACGGTCCATTAGATCGTTACTCTTAGCTATAATGGTTTTGCGATTTCCCCAAGAAAGGGTAGCAGCAATGAGAGCACTTATTTCGATGTCCTCGGCGGATGAAAAGGCATGAGGGATTTGAATGGGATCGTCCTGAACAAAGCTGAATTTGGCGTATTGATCGGCTTTTTCAATTAAAAATTGGGCCAATTCAACCTGCGATAACTGCCTCATAAACTANGAAGGAATTAGGCCTTGAGTAGACCGTCGGTCATGACCCATTGTTTCTTNCCTAGTGCGGCAAGTTGATCGTTATGGGTGACAACGACAACCGTTTGACCAAACTCTTCGTTTAACCGGACCAATAAGTCGTGCACAGCATTTGCGTTCGCACTATCTAGATTTCCTGTAGGCTCGTCAGCAAGTAATATGCTTGGATTATTGATGAGCGCTCTCGCGATGGCCACACGCTGTTGCTCACCACCGCTCAATTCATTTGGTAAATGATGCGCTCTATCTGCTATTCCTAAGAAGGCTAATTTTTCTAAGGCATCTTTTTCTGATACTTCATCTATTTTTTTTCCGATCCACCTTGGAAGCAATACATTTTCCAAAGCGGTAAGCTCGGGGAGTAGATTGTGGAATTGAAAGACTAATCCAATCTGCTCATTTCGCATCTGATTCAGTGCGGCTTTATCCAAGTCCTGGATAGCCTGACCTTCGAAGTGGATGGTACCTTCTGTTGCTGCATCTAAACCCGCAATGAGGTGCAGTAACGTACTTTTACCAGCTCCTGAAGGACCTACGATACTCACGAAGTCGCCTGCGGCTATGGTTGCATCTATGCCACGAAGGACCTGAGTTGTTCCGTACGATTTCTTTATTCCTTTTAGCGCGATCATAAGCTGCAAATTAGGCTATTTCAGTAACTCCGCATAATCTAAGAAGTAAACGAGCCGTACGGAAAATACCTGATCGGTTCCCGTTTGGCTTATATCCTTCATATTGTTCCAGTAGTTCAGTGCGATGGCATCGTCAGCGCGTGCAAAGGATGCTCGATACAAAAGGTTGAGCTCACGACCCGGCGCCATCCACCAAACGTATTTAAAGTCCATATTGAAAATATTAATACGCAGATCTTGGTCCGTGTATGCGGAAGAGGGGGTAAGCCCACCTTCAGATGTCAGGTGAAAAAGTTCTTGGGAATCAATTCTATTCCAAGCATGTCTTGCATTCAACGTGAGGTACGAATTAGGGCCAAACAAATATTGACCTTCCAGACTTTGCGTAAATTCTCTGCGTACTCGCATGGCCATACCAATACTGTCGGTTGAGATGGTTTGCGCCCAACCCACGTTTTTATGGTTGCCTATCGAAACTTCAGTTCTGAAATTGAAGTGGTCATTGACTCTAAAAATAAACATTGAACTGCCATAGGTTCCACGTGCTCCCCAATCTGCCCAACGCCACTGACCTCCTCTGAGCTCGTACGCGAAGGGTTTTCTAAAATCTGAACTGACCCAAGCATTGTGCCAAACAGATGCAGGATTAATACGGTACCTGCCCCAAACTCTGGGATCGTAATAGTCGTATTCTTTTGGACGGGCTTCGAGCTCATAGCCGTAGGCTAAAAAGCTTTTCGTCAAGGCAAAATAGCTGTATTCCATGTGTATACGCTCAAAACGCTGCGGTTCAAACAATTGTCTGTATTGCACCTTCACCCGATTCCGACGACGAAGTAATTTTTCGTTAGGCGTCTGAATTTGATGGCTAAAGGAAAAGTCTTGATGGATCTTATTTCCCCTGCGTTGAAAACCTAAATCATTAGGGTCAAAATTTGGGGTGACCAATTCCAATTCATGTTCCCAACGCCATGCACCGGTTTGTTTTCCCATTTCCCAACCTCCAGCACCACCGCTGTAGGGTGATTCCAGGTCATAAATACTGCTTTGAGCCGCCGTAGCATTTAAAAAATGAGTGTTATTCAATAGGTTGAGGTTCGCGGTAATTGCGGAAACACGGGCATCTCTTGTTGCCCCTGAAGCGTTAGAGCGAAGCACATGGGTATTGATGAACCCAACGGAATTGTTCGAGCCTATGCGCTGGTCTACGGCAAAGACATTATAATTGGTCATGGGTTCTGTGAGTACCTCGACAGCGGCACCGGTGGAATCTTTTCCAAGAGCATAGTTATTTGCGGTAAGGGCATTGAGCATACCTATACTCAAGTTTTTATCTGTCGTTCCAGAAACCTTGGTTGCGTTTAGCATTCGGGTAAAGCTCTGGGTTGTGTTTTCAAGATCACCAAGGTTCGCGTTGGTGAAATTTTTAGGGTTCCCGCCTATTCGACGGCTGTAGAACAACTCTGCCTTATTGAACAGATTAACACCTTCTGTGAAAAATTGACGGTTCTCGTCAAAACGTTGTTCGAATGCCTCAAAATTGATGAATTGCTCGTCGTATGCCACCTGAGAGAAATCGGGCAGCAAGGTCATATCCAGCGTAAAGCTCTTATTCAGTCCAATTTTAATATCTGCACCCGCCGCACCAGTATTGTTCAGATTGCCCGCACTATTGCGCAATGTTGACCCTGTAATGTTGGGACGTAAACTAATTCTTTTCGGGGGGTTGGTTACGCGAATTCCTTCTAACAAGCCACTTTGGAGCGATTCATTTTCAAAATTTCGATCGATCGGATTCCAACTGTAAAGTGTCCGCGTGCTGCGAATAGAGCGTTTAATATTGAAACCCCAGGGCTTTGGTGTTTCATCGGCTTTTGTTTCGGGCATGCGCAAAACACGGTAAGGAATAAATATTTCAGCGCGCCACGAATGTTCTGTTTTGACGACTGTACTATACCATACCGCATTCCAACTTCCGTCCTCTCGTTCCCCACTGGTTGCTCTTGAGTCGCCTTGAACCCCAGCGGCACTCAAGTAGAAATTAAAGTCGTTCGAACCGTCGTTGAAAGGATTTATAATGATTTGAGCCCAATCTGTATTGGCATTCACGCGGTCCCTTGGCGTTAATTGGCTTAAAACAGGTGCTGTTTCGTCTGAAAATTCAAAAGCGATATACAGTCCTTTTTTGGTATAAAAAAGACGAACATCATCCGAAATACCCGCTGGCGTAGGTGAAGGTTCGGGGAAATAACATTCGAGTGGCGCAAGTTGCGCTGCCTTGTTCCATTGGACTTCAGATAATACTCCGTCCACAACCATCCCATTCGTCATAAAGTGAAGGGATATGTGCTGACTTTTTCTGGTTCTGCGCAGTGAGGGTGCTAGACAATATAGCCGATAGGAGTAGAAGGTAGGTTTTTGGCATGCGCAAATATCGGTAATCGGTTGGATATATTGATTTAACAACTTTAGGTCGTTAAAAGATTCATCGTTCGACGGCTGTGCCCTAAATTTGCGCTCAAATCAAGTAAGAACTATGAACCTTCACGAATATCAAGGGAAAGAGATTTTAGCCGGCTACGGTGTACGTATCCAGCGCGGTAAAGTGGCTCAAACGCCTTCAGAAGCGGTCGAAGTAGCGAAACAACTTACTGCTGAAACGGGTACCTCATGGTACGTGGTTAAAGCACAGGTACATGCTGGTGGTCGCGGAAAAGGCGGTGGCGTTAAGCTTGCAAAAGGTATCGATAAGGTGGAAGAAGTAGCTGATAGCATTATCGGCATGCAATTGGTTACGCCTCAAACTTCTGCAGAAGGAAAAAAAGTGCATCAGGTGCTTGTCGCAGAGGATGTTTACTATCCAGGTGAGAGTGAGACCTCTGAATTCTACATGTCGGTGTTGCTTAACCGTTCTACCGGTCGTAACATGATTATGTATTCTACAGAAGGGGGTATGGACATCGAAACTGTTGCAGAAGAAACGCCGCATTTGATTTTCACTGAAGAGATCGACCCGAAGGTTGGTATGACCGGTTTTCAAGCACGTAAAATCGCATTCAACTTAGGTTTAAGTGGCGCAGCATTTAAGGATATGACAAAGTTTGTAACGGCGTTGTACCGCGCGTACGAAGGTGCTGATGCTTCTTTGTTTGAAATCAACCCTGTATTAAAGACATCAGACGACAAAATTTTGGCTGTTGATGCAAAAGTAACCATCGACGATAATGCATTATACCGTCACAAGGACATCGCAGAAATGCGCGATACGCGTGAGGAGGATGCTACAGAAGTGGAGGCAGGTGAAGCCGGTTTGAACTTCGTGAAGCTCGACGGTAATGTAGGTTGTATGGTGAATGGTGCAGGACTTGCAATGGCTACCATGGATATTATTAAAATGGCGGGTGGAAATCCAGCAAACTTCCTCGATGTAGGTGGTACAGCAGATGCTGCTCGTGTTGAGCAAGCTTTCCGTATAATTCTTCGCGATACTAATGTTAAAGCAATTTTAGTCAACATTTTTGGCGGTATCGTTCGTTGTGATCGCGTTGCTCAGGGTGTTGTTGATGCATATAAGAACATGGGCAATATCAATGTGCCAATTATTGTACGTCTTCAAGGAACCAACGCTGAAGAAGCGAAGAAATTGATCGACGAAAGTGGACTAGAAGTACATAGCGCTATTGCATTGCAGGAAGCGGCTGACTTGGTTCAAGAGTTGGTATAAGTCCAAAGAGATAACCTTAAATTAGCCCCGAGCACCAACGCTCGGGGTTTTTTATGTCCTTAGATTTTATTTTAGAATGGAGTGCCACGCTGCTGAGTCTGATCTTCCTTGTAGGAATCATTCAGCGAAAGGTATGGGCATGGCCTGTAGGTACCTTGTCTAGCGCGCTGTCGGTAGTTTTATTCTTCCGCATCGGACTCTATGCGGAAACTGGACTGTACATTTTTTATGTAGTAATGGGTTTTTACGGTTGGTCTCAATGGCGCAAGAATACATCAGAAGCGAAGGTTGCGCTTGTTGATATCTCGCTAAAGACGCAGCTTTTAGCCCTATTGGGAATCCCCTTAGCCATGATTTTAGGATACGGATTGAACGCTTTGCCCGGCGTTAGTTTTGCCTATTTCGATGCGTTTACTACCGTTTTTGGATTATGGGCTACTTGGCAGGAAACACGGAGAATTAGAACTGCCTTTCATTACTGGATTCCATTAAATATAGCCTCCGTTGCCCTTTACGGTGCCAAAGGGCTTTGGGTGTATGCTGTGCTCATGGTAATATATTCTGTAATGAGTGTGGTAGGATTTATACGATGGCGCAAATAAATCAGTTATTTTAGTGGCCAATTCGTAATTACATCGAAACATGCACGCACAAGAATATATAGACCTCGTAAAATCAACGTTAGACGCTCTGGACCCTAAAAGTTTAGATCAATTGGTGGATGCATTCCATACGACCTATTCGAAGGGCGGAAATATCTACACCATGGGAAATGGTGGATCCGGGGCTTCCGCATCTCATGCCGCGGGGGATTTCTTAAAAGGCGCCAGCTACGGATTAGACAAACGCTTCAAAATGATTTGTTTAAACGACAACCTTCCCTCGATGATGGCCATTGCGAACGATATCGGCTGGGAGAGTATATTTATAGAACCGCTGAAAAACTTCCTGCAACCGCAAGATTTAGTCATTGGCATCAGTGGATCAGGAAACAGCAAAAATGTGGTAGCCGCATTGGAATATGCGAATGAAAAGGGTGCGACGACTGTAGCTTTAAGCGGTTTTAAGGGCGGTAAAATTGCCCAAATCGCAACCATCAATGTGCATGCACCAGTAATGGACATGGAAGTTACTGAAGATGTGCACATGGTGATCTTCAACATCGTGAAAAAACAAATGATGGCGCGCTTATTGGGAGAAAATCCATCGATGGGATCAACGTACGATCAAAGAATAGGATAAATGAAGCGGTTCGCGCTAATTGGGGCAGCTGGCTACATCGCGCCAAGACACCTAAANGCTATTAAAGATGTCGGTGGTGAGCTCGTGGCTGCCTACGATCCTAGCGATAGCGTGGGACATTTGGATGCCTATTTTCCTTCAGCNGCNTTTTTTACAGAATTTGAGCGATTCGACCGTCATTTAAATAAGTTATCGGAGCGTGGTCAGGGGGTCGATTATATTAGTATTTGTTCTCCAAANTACCTACACGATAGTCATATTCGCTACGCCCTTCGCATCGGCGCACATTGTATTTGNGAAAAGCCTTTAACCTTGAGACCATGGAATATTGATGGTTTAAGTTCNGTTAGTCAAAGTGCTGATAAAAAGGTATTTACAATACTTCAACTTCGTTTGCATGAAAGTGTGATTGCGCTAAAACGACAAGTAGAAGACCAATTAAAATCAGACCCGAATCACATCTTTGATGTTGAATTAACTTACATCACCTCGCGCGGGAATTGGTATTACGCCTCTTGGAAAGGGGACGAAGAAAAAAGCGGTGGAATAGCCACGAATATCGGTGTTCATTTCTTCGATATGTTGCATTGGATTTTTGGTCCGCTTCAACAACAAAAAGTACATGCTCGTTCCCACGATCGTGCGTCTGGAGTCTTGCGCTTTAAAAATGCTAATGTTCGCTGGTTCTTAAGCATTAATGCAGCAACGTTGCCTGAAAAAGTGGTTCAAAGTGGCGGTAGGATACACCGGAGCTTGCGCTTTGACCAATGGTCTTTTGATTTTACGGAAGGTTTTACAGAACTGCATTCGCGCTCTTACGCGCACATTTTAAATGATAAAGGCTTTTCGGAGCGTGATGCGCAGCCGGCCATTAGCATCGTTCACGGTATGCGAGAATCGCTTATTAGTCCATTAGATTCGGAAGCTCATCCGTTGGCATCATTACCGCAAGACCCGCATCCATTTTATCCTTTGAAATAACTCTAAGTGCCTTAATTACAGTGTTCTGATAAGTAGTCAATAGTTATTCACACTGCTTCATGAAGGCCTATAGTTTTGTTAGCTTTGAGTATACCTCAATAGCGACTTCACGCCTCTATGTTTTTAATATTTGATACTGAAACTACCGGTTTTCCTAAAGATTGGAACGCTCCCATAACGGACCTAGATAATTGGCCACGTGTGGTACAATTGGCATGGCAAATCCATGATGAGAACGGGGAATTGGTAGAAGTTCAGGACCATATTATTTATCCAGATGGCTTCGATATTCCATTTAACGCGACGAAAGTACACGGTATCTCCACCGAACGCGCGAAGAATGAAGGCAGACCGCTTGCTGACGTTTTAACGGATTTTGAGGAGGCCCTTGAAAAATGCGAATACCTCGTTGGTCACAACGTCAATTTTGATCTAAATGTTACGGGCTGTGAATATTACAGGGTAACGGGTGAAAACCCATTGGATGCCAAGAAATCCTTGGATTCCTGTACGGAAACTACGGCCAAATTATGCGAATTGCCGGGTGGACGCGGAGGACGTTACAAGCTGCCAAAGCTAGAAGAAT
>JGI20154J14316_10001710_pt1 | contig 19167 bp, 16 predicted proteins | sample COG_04_FD_14316 | JGI IMG/M metagenome (IMG submission 14316) | reverse complement strand
TCTATTTTATCGAAATAAACAGAAATAATATGAAAAATATCTTTCATAATAAAAAAAATATATTAAATTAGAATAAATTACACATCATTAACCATAAATCAGTGTGTTACCATCAGGACCATAACCAAGAAATACTGGTTCTTGAAATTCTTCATCAGATGAATACATAATTGTATCAAACACATCTTTATCTGAATCTTCTTTAATATTATCAGGTGTTTTAGGTGATGTATGAATATCAGATTCTTCTACTTTAATCTTACTAACTTTTTTCTTTTTATCTTTTTTAACTTTTTCTACTTTTTCTTTCTTAACTGGTGTTCTAGGTTCGGGTGTATGAATATCTACATCAGGCATTTTACCTTCTTCAGGGAATACTAATTTCTTTGGTTTTAATACAGGTTTACTTGTGATCCATTCTGATTTCTTATCAATAGATGAACTATAGATATCATCAAGTAATTCAAACATACGTTCAAGTTTGCCATCAATCTTTTCATCATTGTGATCATAACTGAAATATCTTAAATCACCACGCTGACAAACTATAGTTGATAGTTCTTCGTAAACGCGGTTTGAGAATTCAAGAGTTTGACGATTAACACGATCTGAAGTTTTGTCCATATTTTATATTTATAATTAATTTACTTTTAAATCAAATTTATTTTCTATAAGAAGCGGAAATTATCTACCCGTGCTCCCAAATCCACCCGAACCTCTTCGCGTATTAGATAAATTATCAAATACGTAGATTTATTTACTTTTTATCTTACCTTTTACTCTTACCTTTTTACTTTTATCTTTTTTACTCTTACCTTTTACTCTCATCTTTTTACTTTTATATTTTTTACTCTTATCTTTTACTCTTATCTTTTTACTTTTATATTTTTTACTCTTTATTTGCCCTAAATAAGGTTTACCCAATGTTTCTTGAAGTTTTGGTTGGTGAGATTTATTGAATACCTTAACAATACTTCTATTTTTAGGAGTATCAAAATATTCTGTACAAACAAGTAAATGTAAATCAATATGTGTATCTTCCCCAACTTTTGATCTCAAATCCTGTATAACAGAATCTAAAGTTGTATCATAAAAAAATAAAATATTATCACTAAATTTCATATGGTTCTTCATGAGTTTAATAGAGTTATGCTTGAAGTCTTCATCTTCGGGATGATCCCTAATATATTCAGACATATAATTTTTTTTAGGTCCAGTAAATTCTTCATTATAATCTATCACAATCCTTTCATCTTCTGGACAATCACATTTAAATATACCCGATTCAAATTTCGTTGGATCTGTAAATAATGATATATTTGGAAAAAGTATACCAGAGTTGAACTCTACATAATTTGGTAATTTTGTAACTTTGCAACTGTGTTCATATAAAGTATCATTTTCATTAAAAGGATGAATGCGATAACATTCACCTAAAACATTATGTAAATATAATGTAGTTCTTGGAGGTATTATAAATTTTTTAAATATATCAATTGATATGCCTCCAGGTTTTTTACTAGTAATACTATCTCCTTCATCTGTGCCAGCAGCAGGCCAGATGAAACCATGCATATTTAAAAAAAATACTTGTCTTTCTACCTCTGGTTCCATATATATATATATATACTATTTTTATTTGATTAAATTAATTATCTTCCCGTGCTCCCAAATCCACCCGAACCCCTTCGCGTGTTAGATAAATCATCTACTAAAATATATTCAAATGGTGATAAATCACCAGCACAAATCTGAAACAGTCTATCACCTTGTTTGATTTCATATGGTACATTTTTAATATTATCTACACATGCAATAATGTCACCACGATATCCTGAATCAATAATCCCAACCGAATTAGATAGTCTTAAAGGTGTTTTAATAATTGATGATCTAGGATAAAGATAATATGATAAATTACTATCTCCCTCAATTGCTTCGCATTTAATTTGAAGATTGATTTTAATTGTTTCTCCCGGTTGAATAGTTATAGTTTCAGGACAGAATAAATCTAATCCACTATCACCTGGATTATAAAATTGGTGATCCGAATATAAAGTCGTTAAAACAGGATTTTCAGTTTTAATAAGTAATTTCATTTTATTTATATATTAATTATTCTTTATATATTTGTTTACACTTTCAGTCATATTTAATTTATATCAAATTTAAAATATAAACATCATATGGTAAACAGATAAAGAATTAAGATGAATTTCCCGGATATGGTTTTCCTCACGCACCACCAGATTGGACTACTTTATTAGCGTGTCCTCATCCACCAGATTGGACTAATTTATTAGCGTGACCTCATCCACCAGATTGGACTACTTCCGGTGGTCCTCATCCACCAGATTGGACTACTTTATTAGCGTGTCCTCATCCACCAGATTGGACTACTTTATTAGCGTGACCTCATCCACCAGATTGTCCTGAAGTCAAGAAATTGATATTAAATTTAATATTATGTTCATTAGACAATTCTAAATAATCTTTAGTAACATTAGTATCAACATATGATGATATATCTTCTTCTTCAATCCATTTTTGATGATTATTTATTTTGGTTGAGAAATATTGATTATTATCTTTAGCAAGATAATATCCATCAATTCGAATATTTGTTTTCCGCATTTATAATTTAATATATATTTTTTTTATATATTATATTTATATAAATGTCAAAAGTTGACTGTAAAGGAAAAGAAGAAGTAGATTCTTGTATAGGATTAAATAAGGATAATAGAAATAACGAAAATTGTGATAATTTTTATGATAAAGATAAAAAAGTATGCAAGAATCATCCTACTGACGGTAACGATTGCGTTCCAGATGATGACAAAAAATGTGAAAGGGAAAGAAGGGGTGGTTCAGGAAATACATCGGTGGCAGGTTTAGAAGAATATGAAACTATGCGTATCATTGTCACATATTTAGTAGTATTTTTTATGATTATGGCATTGGTAGCTACAAGTGACAGTAAAGACTCTTTGATGATGATGATGTTATTTACAGTATTATATTTAGTCGTTTGTGGTCTTTTTGATTATTTCTGGATGAAAAATTATTTAATTGAAAATAGAACTACCGGTGATACAAGCGGTAGAGATACATTTCACAAAATACTACATATGATATTACCAGGCATTGTAATCATATTTGGTTACAGTTTCCTTTTATCAGGATTCAATACAATACTAGATGCTTCTAATATGAAATCATTAATGTTATTCATGATTAAATTAATATCACTCGTAGTTATTATAGTGGGATATTTATATTATACTATTAAACTTAAAAACGTTGTAGATGATACATCCAGAAACAATAATAATAAAAATACTCAGATAGATATATTATACAGTATACTCCACCCAGTAGCAATATTGTTGATTAGTGGAGCATTCTATATGTTGATACTATTCACAATCAATAGAAAAAGAATGGTTGTATCAGCACCACCCGTTCAACAAGTCTCTAATCCTTTAGCGACATAAATTTGAATTAAATAATTATTTTATAATAAATACTAATATGAAAATTGCTATATCTGGTCCAATGGGTTCTGGTAAAAGCACTATTGCTAATATGATTAAATCCGGTAATGATAAATATATTATTTATTCATTTGGAGGTAAAATTAAAGAAATAGCTTATAACTTATTTAATATGAATAAAAATATTAAAGACAGATCATTATTAATCAATATCGCTGATAAAATGAGAGAAATAGATCAAGATATATGGGCAAAAAATATTGTTAAACAAATCGGGGATAATCCTTATTGTATTATAGATGATTTACGATTTCAAAATGAATTAGATATTTTAGAAAAAGACGATGATTGGATTTATATTGTTTTACAAATAGATGGACAAAAAAGATTAGATAGATTAAAATCATTATATGCCAATAATTATCATGATCATATTAAAAATATGACACATTTATCTGAACAAGGTAATTTAAGATTTAAAAATAAAAAAAAGACTTTATATATTGATTCCGGTGATTCGTTAGATAATATCAAATATAATATAGAATATTTCATAAATAAATTTAAATAATGTATAAATCATTGTGGATTGACTGTAACATTAATATGATTGATTTTTTTATTCATGAATTATTAATATTCATAAATAAATATAACAAAGAATTCACTTTAAATACTGATTTAGAAACATTTTATGATAATTTTGTTCATTTTTTATATCACAATTATTATTTAGATTTAGATATAGAATTACCTGATTATGATAGTAATTTCGAATATTTCGAATCAATGTATGAAACTGATATAATTGACTTATTCGGCAATTTTAAAGATATCGCTGATAGTTTTACATCAAATATCTTTAAAAACAGAAATGAATCATATAGTTTGTTAGAATTTATATATGATAATATTCATTTAGAAAATAATCACAATATTATTAATGAAGAATTATTTGAAGAAAATATAGATGATGAATATTATTAAACTCTTTTATAGAAAAGACAATAAGGATGATTGTTAAATACTTCTGATTCTTTTACATCAGATACTTGAGAATCATTATAAATTCTCCATTTATTGTCATTATTATTTTTACAAATTGAATAATAATGACCCCCATTCAATCCACCCAGATGGACACAAGTTCCTTGGAGTTTGTATTCTGTTGAAGATTTTTTATAATTTAATTTATATTTATCTAAATTTAATTTTAAAGGATAATCAATTTGATTTTCTATGATACCATTTTGATTGTATTTTTTTATTAGAAATATAATTACAGGTGAAAACTCCCAAAAGATAGTTTTTTTTTCAGGATTAACTGATATATTACATTTATCACACGTCCATTTATTATCATCATCTAATCTAAATGTTTTTACATATTCATCTAAGCAATCCATTAGAGAATTATATTTAGGATGGAGTGTCAGACTAACTATTTGAACTGGTTCATGATTATCAGTTTTGTATCCACATTCTGTACATCCTGTAATACTTAATGTTCTCGAATAAAAGTTTTCAATAATACAAGAATAATTTTTTTCGTATTCTTTTTTAAATTGATTTAAATTATTATGATATAATTTAGATATTATAGTTTCTGGTTCTCCTGTAATGTTAAAACTTATTTTCCTTGAAATTTCTTCATGGATAAAATCCATAAAATATATAAGAAACTCCGATGTATCATTCTGAACAAATGAATTAAATTCAATGGATTTTTCACGGCACTTATTCATAAATACTTTAATAAAATCCATAGTGTGAATAGTACTACCATGATCGTCTGACCACATTTTATCTTGAAGTTCAAACCACTCATCTAATAACGGTGTATCATTTTTTTTATATTTTTTTACTTGTTCTCTAAAATTATCGTCATTCAGGATATCAATATGTGATAAACATTGAAGCGCCGAATTTAAATAACAAGTCGCACCAAAATTAATGAATCCTCTGTTTCCAGCAGACATCTATAATAAATAAGTTGTTTAATATTTAAGTATTAATCAGTATTACCACATCCACAATCTTCTTCTTTTTTTTGTTTTTTCACTCTAAATATGAGGATAACAAATAATATTACAAGTAAAAGTGCTAATCCTAATACTATATAAAGAGTTCTACAATCACAAGGAAGATTCATTTATAATTATAATATATATTTTTTTTTTGTAATTATAATATATAGATTGATATGTCAGTACAAGAATATATTGATGAAATCACTGCAAAATTAAATGAGATCCTAGAAAATATAGATACCACTGGTGCTACTACAGCTGCTAATAATCAATCTCGCCTCGCATCATTAACCGAAATGGTTAAAGATTTAAAAATTGAAAATTTAGATAAATTTAAAGATTTAATAGGTAAAATAACTCTTTCTCAAAATTCCGCGCAGCGCGCTGCTGGAACTGCTGCTATTAGTCAAGTCAAAACTGATGCTGAAAAACTTGTAACACTTAAAATAACTGAAAAAAAAATGAAGGGTTTAGGATATACTTCATCCGAAGATAAAAAATTATATAAATTTTTATCTGATAAAGGGAAAAAAAATATTAATAAAGTAGAATTCTTAAAAAAATTTAATGAACAATTTCCTGGAAAAGATATTAGTAGTATGATAGAAGATGACCCACCAGATCCAAAATTTATAGAATTTGTAGATAAATTCCAAAGTTCTTCTGGGACAGGTACAAATTCATCAGGTGAAAAACTTGATTTGAGTAAATTAACTTTATCTGATAAAACTGATAGAATTGTAATTATACCAGAAGATAATACATCTAATATTCCCCCTCAAGAATTAATGGAGATGTATGGTTTATCTCCAGATAAAGAATATATTGTTAATACTTCTGGTGATGCAGAAATGGTAAAAAAAATATTTGGATTAACAGTAATACCAAGTATCCCATTTAAATTTGCAATGCAACCAAAGTTATTATCTCCAAATAGACAAAAACTTACAAAAAGATATGAGGAAAAAAAAAAAATAATTGGTGATATTGAAAAAATTGAAACTGAATATGATGAATCGGTAAAATTGATTGAAACTACGAATGATAAAAATAATAAACTTAAAGCGGTAGTGACAAATTGGCCAAAAACAATAATAGATGGAAATATTGTGGATTTAGACGTCGTCAAAATTAAAATGTGTGGGGAGGTCAAGAAAAGAGCAGACGCTTATGAAAAGGACGCTAAGATAGAAGCAGAGGCGAATGGAGGGAACACCCAGGCGGAAAAAGATAATAAATATCGTGAGACTATGAATGGACATTTTGAACAATTAAAAGAATCTATTACAGGATACGGTGGTGATAGTTCCATAACTTATACAGAATTCAAAGAAAAAATAGATAATACAGTTAGTTGGGCTGATAATGTTGTAAATACATCATTTGATATTTTAAAAGGTATTGAAGAAATAAAAAAAAAATGTACATTAATGATTGAGGAAATTGGAAATGTCAGCGACAGGGCGCAAATCAAAGTTCGTATTGGTAACAACCGGCAGCCGACCGACGTCGAAGCAGTGCTGCTTGATTTATTCGACCAGCTCGTGAGGAAACTCATAGAGTATAAGGGATTTGTTGAAAATACAACCCTACCACTAGGAGGCCAAGGCTTGGCAGCGGAGGTGCTGCGGGTTCTGTCTCAAAGAGAATTGACAGAAAGAGGTAATTACCAGACCATCATAACTGCTGTTAAAACTCTATATGATGAAACTGGGAAAACAATTATGCAAATTAAACGTGCGATTACAGAAGCGAAACGACTTGTTGAACATCGAAAATTTCTACAAAATGGTGGTATGACAAGAGGTGTAGGAAAAGAATTACAATTATATGAATTATTAGATATAAATAAACCTGAAGAAATGAAAAAAATTAAACTAAATATGGAGATATCAAAAGGAAAAGAAAATATGTCAGATGAACAAATCAAGGCAGAAGTGGTTAGATTTAGAGTAAATATATATAAAAATATGGCTGATTTACCATATTTTGATCTGGGTACAAATTATACTTTTGAAGAAGTCATAAATTTTGATTCTGAAAAACTAAAATTATCAGTTCCATCTGAAAGAGAAGAAGTAATTAGAAGAATAAAATTAAAAATGAATGAAATAAATGGAAAAAATGATAAAACGGTGGATACTACTGCTGCTGTTGCAGATCCTGCTGAACAAGAAAGATTAAAAGGATTAGATGCTGAATCTACAAAAGCACAAGCTGAAGAAAAAGAAAGATTAGCAGAAGAAAAACGGTTAAAAGAAGCACAAACACAATCACAAGCACAACCTTCTACAAATATATCCCCAGTAGTATCACAACCAGAAACTATGGGATATGTTCAAGAACCTATTCAAGATCAGTCTCAAGAACCAGTATCCACGGAAAAACACACATTTTTTGATGAAACACCAGTACAACCTGGACAACCTGAACAACCTGAACAACCTACTATATCTGAACAACCTGTAACATCTGAACAACCTGAACAACCTGAGACACCTGGACAACCCGGACCAAAAACATTCTATTTACACGGGACAATTAAATTCCCTGGTTCACCGGACGAAGGTTTTGAAAAAAAATTTAAAATTGCATTATCATTAATTTTAGATATTTCTACTGATAAAATAAAAATAAGAATAAGTCATGGTAGTATAATAGTTGATTATGAAATAAGTGGTGATGAAAATGAATTAAAAACATTAAAAACTAAAATAAGTTTATTACCTCAAAATTCTATTGTTGTTGATGGAATTATATCAGAAGAAATAACTGAACCAAAAATAGATGATGTAACTGGTGAGGAAGAATCGGTTGAACAACCTAAAGAAGAACCAGTTGATTATTCACAAGGGACAGATTATGATGTAGATTTATTTGCCGAGAATGAAATAACAATCACAGAAAAAGAATTAGATGAGTTAATAGTTGAAAAGATTAAGCAGGAATATAAAATTAAAATATTAAAAGATCAATTAACAAAATATGTTGAATTGGATCCTGAAAAATTGATACATGAAAATGGTGAATACAGACATACTGTTAAAGAGTTGGAACAGAAATTATTTGATATTGCTGAGGATAAGACAATCAATTCCAAGAATTCATTTAAGGGTGCAACAGATTTAAAGAAAATGAATGCAAAACTAATAGATTATATAAAAAATATGCGTAAAGAAGTAGATGGAATAGATTTTGATTTGATAGATGATTTATTAATTGAAAATAGGAGTGTAGTAGAAAAAGTAAATAAATCAGATAAAAAGAAAAAAACTATGAAAGGAAGTAAAAAAGTAACATTCTATTAAATAAAATATATTAAATATATATATGCCTAAGAAAAATTTAAAAGGTGGACGATCTAAAAAAATAACAGAGTTAGTAGGTGAGATGTTTTCACAAAAAGATACAATAATCGAATATCTCCCTTTGTCAAGTATATTTTTAGGAAATTTGTCACACAAATATGTTCATATGGTAACCATGGTCCAATTAAGAAATATTATTGATTCAAATCCCAATTTAAAAAAATCAAAAACAATAATGGATATTTATAATAATAAAAAAATAATAGATAAAAGAGATATATATAACAATGTTGTTTTAACATATATAGAAAATTCATTAATTGATAATGTGAAAATATTATTTCAACATATAATTGAATATGATGATGGCAGATATATTAAGGGAAATACAAATATATATTCGGTTATAACATGTAATGAATTATATGATAAAGCGTATGAAGATAAAATAGATATTATACTAACTGATAAATTATTTGATATTAGAGATGTGCAAGATATTCTAGAAGAGGTCAAAGTAAGTTTATTATCTGATACAACATTTAAAGAAATAGTATTTTCAAAATTAGAGAAATGTTCAGAAAAACCTTATAGTTTGTTAGATTTTTTTACAAATGATATATCATTTAGTAGTAATAAAAAGTGTAATCCTCGTCCTGATGAATTATTAAGACTAAATAAACAAAATATAGTATTTGTATCTGAAAAAATTAATGGATTATCATATGGTGATAAAATAAAATTATTAATATTGTTTGAACATAGATTAGCATTATTATCAAAATATTTTTCATTAGAAATCTTAAGAAGAAAAAATCAAACAAATTCAGTAGTAAAGAGAATATTGAAAAAAATATCTCAATTAGACACAAATCAAAACAAAAGAGAATTAGATAATGTGAAAAAATTAAGATCGCCTGAAAATATGGTAGAAGAAGTTGATACAGAAGGAGTTTTAGTAGGTGGTGCTCCTGAACCACCGGTTCCCGCTCCACCACAACAAGAAGCACTACCACAACAAGAAGCACTACCACAACAAGAAGCACCTCCACAACAAGAAGTACCTCCACCATCACTAGTTGAACAATCACAAGAAGTATCTCCACCACCACAAGAAGGACCACCATCACCACTTGAACCATCGGTTCCCGCTGAACCACCACAAGAAGGACCGCCATCACCACTTGAACCATCGGTTCTCGCTGAACCACCACAAGAAGAACCACCACTTGAACCACCACCTCCACTACTACCACCGCCGGTACAACCTGAAGTAACTGAACAAAATAAACAACCTGCCCCCCTACCAGAGAAAAAAGAAACAGGGTTCTTAGAAAATTTATTTGGTTTAGATGAATCTAAAGATGAAGGTAAAGGTGAATCTAAAGATGAAGGTAAAGGTGAATCTAAAGATGAAGGTAAAGGTGAATCTAAAGATGAAGGTAAAGGTGAATCTAAAGATGAAGGTGAAGAATTGATCGTAGATAAAAAACCGAAAAAACGTGTGGGATTAAATGAGATGATTAATGAAAAAATTAAAGATCTTAAGCAACAATCTTCATTATTATATTCACAATCATTGAATGAATTACATGAAGAATCACCACATCTTAAATTAAAACATGTTATAAGACATGTTGATAATGATATGTCATATAGTGATAAACTATCAAAAGATAAAAACTGTGACAAATTTAAAAAAGAAGTATCGATAAGTGGTGTAATAAGACAAGGACAAACAGATATGTTAGATTGTCCAGATAATATTATTCAAGACATAATAATTAATAATTCTAATAAACATTCATTTTTTGATATTTAGAATGGAATTAATGAGAATGGATATATTTGTGATTATTCAAATGAGAATTTAAAATTATCATCATTACAATAGTCGTCCATTAAAGGATCTGATTCATTTAACAGCGAATCAATATTTTCTTCAATATCTTCAATATATTCATTTTGAGTATAATCTAATTCTGATAATCCTTGAATTAGTTTATCTTCATCTAATAATAGTTCAGTAAATCCTGTCCCAGATTTAATAGTTTGTCCCATCATAATATTACTTGATACACCTTTAAGATTATCTTTTTCACCAAATACACCAGCTCTGATAAATTGTAATGTAGTGTTTTCAAATGTAGATTTAGCGAGTGGACCTATATTATTCTTACTAACACCTTGTGAATTAATAGGTGTTAAATATCCTTTATTTGTCATAGTATCTACTAATAATTCAATATGTCTGCTATTAATATATTCACCAGCATCGTCACAAACAGAACTGATTTCTTCAATTAAAACATTTCGGACTGCTTCAATACCGAGACATTCATATATTTCATTTATATCATTTGACACAGTATAAATATAATTAACATATTTAGAATTAAATATTTCATAGAGATTAATACCATCTGTTTCAATAATATATTCATTATGTTTTTCATATTTACCTTTATTATTAACAGTTCTTGAATTTTCGGTAACAATAAGATTATTAATACCTTTAATACCTTTAATTACAACTTTATTAAGTAAATCATCCATAATATTTTTGAATGTTGAAACAATATTAGTTTGATCATAAAGACCGTTTTCTTTTTCAGACCCATCATTAACACCGTTGATTAGAATTCTGGCGATTAATTCTTTAGAATTATCATCTGATAAATAATAATCGATATTAGAATTATTTTCATATTTCATAAAAGCCAAATAAATATCGTCCATAACAATATTGTTTTCTAACATCACATGTTTATCAAATACGAATCGAATGATCCAAGGACATTCTTTTTGATAATCAATTTTTTGAATTTCGGAAAAGTCTCGATATATTTTTAACATTTCTTTGTCTTCATCAATAACTGTATCAAATATAGAATTAGTGGGATCAAAATATATCTGATTATTTTTAACAATATCTTTAAGAATAACGTATTCTAATTTATTTTTCACATAAGTAGATCTATTACGATCGGTATTGAATTCATCTTTTAAGAATATTTTTGCGGACGGCGATTTAATATTTTTACTAATATGTAGTAATTCTGTAAGACGAGGAATACCACGCGTTACATTTGACTTGGCGGATACACCTGCAAAATGGAAAGTGTTTAAAGTCATTTGTGTTGCCGGTTCACCTATACTCTGTGCTGCAACAATTCCAACCATTTCACCAGGAGATATTTTTGCTTTTTCAAATAATATATAAATATTATCATAAATAATATCATATTCTGATTGTAGGATTTTAAATTCTGTTATAAGTATTTTAGGATTAAGATGAATATCAATTAATATATGAATTATTTTATTATTTTTGAATGTATTAGTGATAAATAATTTTTCTTTTAATTCATTATTCATTTTTATAATATCTAATGGAGACATATTTGATTTAACTTTCATATCTTTTTGAAAGCAAGTATTTTTACAAATGCGATTGATATCAATTGGATAATTTATATTGTTATCATCTGTGATTGAATGAAGAAATTTTTTATGATTTAAAATCAAATTAAAATTATCTTGAAGTTGTTTTTTATTGGATTTATTTTCATAATCATAAATACCTTCTTCTAATATACTATTCCAATCAGTATTATCACCAAATAAGAATTTATTACAAAGTTTATCAGTGTCTAATTTGGTAATTAATAATCCTTGTGATTCAATATAAACAGAATCCATACCGTCTTCACCATATATAAATTGGTAAATATTACCTCCACTACTTCTTACCGATAGATCATTTGATACATATAGGTCTTCCATGGATTTAACTAATTTTCTCTGAATATATCCAGTAGAAGCAGTCTTACAAGCAGTATCAATCAGACCTTCTCTACCTGACATGGCATGAAAGAAGAATTCTTGAGGAGTTTGTCCACTAATAAATGAATTTTTTACGAAACCACGTGCTTCTGATGAATCATCATATTTATAATAATGAGGTAGAGTTCTATCATTAAACCCATCTTGGATTCTCTGTCCATCAATATTCTGTTGTCCAAGACAAGATACCATCTGTCCAATATTAAGTTCTTTGCCTTTGGATCCTGAATTAACCATATTAATAGCACGGTTTTTTTGATCAAGAGTTTCTAACCCTTTATTACCAGTTTTCTTTAAAATACTATTAAGAATACCGTTAACTTTTGCTTCAAAATACATATTATTACTTTGTCCTGAATAATTTTCAAAGATATTGAGATGAATTTCTTGCATAATTTCATCAATCTGTTGTTTTTCATCTATAATTTTTTTAATTTCATCATTTACAGATTTATCAGCGATAATATCACCTATACCCACAGAAAATCCTTCAATTAATAGAAAGTATGAAACTATTTTTTGTAAATCATTGATAAATTCTGCTGCAGCGAAAGGACCACAATCATTATATATGGTGTGAATTAACCCTTTAGATGTTTTTGTGAAAGTGGCTTTGTCAAATGCTCCAGATTTAATATGACCATTCTCAATGATGATTTTATTTAGTATGTCATTGAATGGATCATCAACATTGTTATCATAACTATTATTATTAAATTCAACATTTAGATTCTTAGGTAAAATATATGATAAAATATCTCTTCCAGACCATAAAGGAATATCTTCACCACTTGGATTAATTTTTCTGGATGGTTCAGGTAAAATACCATTAAATGTAGACAGATTACATATAATATTCATTAATTGATTTTTATTAAGATATGTAGTACTATCTATATATTCAGCTGAATCGACTGACTTACTTATAGGATATATATTGGTGTTTTCCGAATAATGATAACCATTAATATCGATTGGTGTTATTTTTTCGGATTTAGTAAACTTATTTATTCCTAATAAAGTGTCTTGAACTATCGTTATTAGCGGTTTATTTTCTCTAGGAGAGATAATTTGATAATTAACAGACACAATATTCCTTAATTCACACATAGAAGATATAGATTGAGGAACATGCATATTCATTTCATCACCATCAAAATCAGCATTATAAGGAGGAGTAACACTGACATTTAGTCTGAAAGTATTTCCTTCCATCACTTTTACACGATGTGCCATCATACTCATTTTATGAAGTGATGGTTGTCTGTTAAATAGAACATAATCACCGTCCATAATTGTTCTATTTACTATATCACCATTTTCAAGTATGATATCTCTATAGTTATTATGATTAATTGTCAATTTAATATCGCCTTTCTTAACGATACTTTTGATACAAGGCCAAGTATTTACACCTCTTTCTAATAGTTTGTTTAATGAAACTTTGTTAATATTATTAACAATTTCGGGATAAGTTAAATTTTTAGCGATTTTGGTGGGAACACCTAATTCATCCAAATCAATATTAGGATCAGGTGTAATAACACTTCGTGCTGAGAAATCGACACGTTTTCCCATAAGATTGTTCCTAATCCTTCCCTCTTTCCCTTTTAATCTTTGCCTAATAGATTTTAATGGTCTGCCTGAACGATGTGTGCTAGGTTTTATACCACTGGATAATTCATTATCTATTAAGGTTGCTATATGATATTGTAATACTTGAGTCCAATTGTCAATTTCATCTATTTTATTATTTTTTATTTTTGTTGATAATAGATTATTTGTTTTAATAATATCTTGTAATTTGTGCGTAAGGTCATCATCCATTCTTTGTGAATTATCTTGTTTAACAGATGGACGGACAGATGGAGGGGGGACTGGAAGTGCAGAACAAATTAACCATTCTGGACGACACCATAATTCTGATAATCCTAAATATTTACAGTCTTCATCTGTAATTTTTTCAAATATCATTTTAACTTGTTCTATCTGTAATAATTGTTTTTTTATCTCTACAGAGTTACTTCCATCTATCTTTAAATCTTTCCATGTTGCTTGGATACCCTCCATTGGGGATATTTTATATTTCTCNGGTTGTTTGTATCCGCATCCATCAACATTTTCATCACCACACCTTGTTAATTTTTGTGATAAATTATATAATTCTTTAAATCTATTATTAGGCGATTTCTTCATTATATTTTTAATTAATTCATCATCTTTATTAACTAATAATTTAGAACAATTGATACATACACAAGATAATATTTTAGGGACATATTCAATTAAATGATAATGATATACTGGACGACATAATTCAATATGACCAAAATGTCCTGGACAATTGATATTGTCTTGATTACAAGTCCCACAAATTTCACCCATTTCTGTTGACCCCATACGTATATCAAATAATCCTTTAACAACAGGTACATCTTTATCATATGTATCTTGTTTTGTAATTTCTACAACTGATCTTTGCCTAATTTCATCAGGACTAAGTATGCTGAATTGAACACTTTTAACCGATTTTGTTTCAGGTTCAAATGACATATATATATATTTATATTATAATATTCTAATTTTTAAATCAAATTTATTTTTTATTTCTTTTTATAGTTTTTTTTGTTGATTTATTATTTTTAGTTAATAAATTTTTAATCTTATTATAGCATGATAAATTTTGAAATACAATTTTATAATTTTTTGTGACTCTTTTTTCGCATTTACATTCACCTTTATTATTTTTTTTAAATTTTTCTATCCATATCCCTTTCCATTTTATATATATAGTTAAATTTTTATCATTAAATTTTCGGGATAGATTACGATTACTATCTTTCAAACCAAGTTGTGTCCATCGCCAATTTTTATCTTTATTACATTTATTATTACAGTAATCAATAGTTATAATATTATTTTTTTTTTTCATTTCAGTAGTAGTAAATCTTCTATTACCTTCATAAAAATCAAAATCACAATTTATCTTCATTATAATATATATTATATAAAATTTGATTTAAAAATTAGAATATTATAAATAATAATTATATGAATCAACATCCAATGTTTACTCGTCTCAAAAAACAATCTATGACTGAACAAGAACAAATTAATATTCCTGTTAATGATCCACCACCAGACAACACTGATATAGATGAAGAAGACGATGTAGATGAACATGGCAATATTAATGGATTAATTGATTACAGTTATGATAAAAAAAGTAAAAGAAAAAGAAATAAGAAAAAGAAAAAATCAACAATGAATATGGTAGATTTTATAAGAATTATGATGGAACAACATTACAGACAAACTAATCCATTACAAAATTTGGTAATTCTAAAATCTCACAATAATATTAAAGAATCACTTGATGATAAAAATAATGAAAAAGATGATGATGGTGACGATGATGACGATGATGACGATGATGACGATGATGACGATGATGACGATGATGATGATGGTGAAAATAATATTGATGAAGAAGAAGACTCTGAAGATGAATCAGATTCAGATGTTTCTGATTATGATGAATTAGATGAGAAATATATGGAAATTGAAGATAATCTTGAATATGATGAAGATGAAAATATAGATTATTTTCATAAGTTAGAATATGTTAAGAAAGAGAAATACCTTGAACAAATAAATAAAATTAATGAAATTAATGATCTTAATATGCCTTTAAAATTCAAAATCCTTGATTCAGATATGGATTTAAATACAAAATCAATAGCTATTAGAAATATAGAAAAACTATCAGATATGGATGTATCATCCGGTGAATATTCTAAAATGGATAAATGGATTAATGGACTTATATCTATACCATTTAATAAATATGTTACTTTACCAATTAATAATGAAAACACTATAGATGAAAAACGTGATTTTGTGATCAATACTAAAACTGTATTGGATGAATCTATTTATGGTCATAATGATGCCAAAACACATATCCTTCAAGTCATAGGTAAATGGGTTAAGAATCCTTTATCACAAGGTAATGTACTTGCATTACAAGGACCAATGGGTAATGGTAAAACAACTTTAGTTAAAGAAGGTATTTCTAAAGCAATTGGTCGTCCGTTCCATTTTATAGCTCTTGGGGGTCAATCAGATTCATCTTTATTTGAAGGTCATTCATATACATATGAAGGTTCACATTGGGGAAGAATTCTTGATATCATTATGCAGAGTAAATGTATGAACCCTGTAATCTATTTTGACGAATTAGACAAAGTAAGTGATACACATAAAGGTGATGAAATTATTCATATGTTAACACATCTAACAGATCCATCACAAAATTCATTATTTCAAGACAATTACTATCCAGGAATCAATATTGATCTATCCAAGGTTTTATTTATATTCTCATTTAATGATGAATCAAAGATTAACCGAATTCTTAAAGACAGAATGTATGTTATTAATACTAAAGGATTTAATACTAAAGAAAAAATAAAGATTTGTCGTGAATATGTTATCCCCGAATTATATGAAACTTATTTATTTAAACAAGATGAGATTACTATTAATGATGAAATTCTTGAATATATTATAGATAAATTTACTGATAAAGAAGAAGGTGTTCGTAATTTAAAAAGATGTATTGAAGGTATTATTGCTAAAATAAATATTTATTATCTTACTGGTGACAGTAATGATATAGATCTTAATTTTAAGATTAAAGATTTTAAATTACCATATACGATTAACAGAGATGATATAGATAATTTCTTGAAACTAAATACAAGCGGTGCTCCTCCGTCACATATGTATATGTAATCACATATTATATATATATGTGTGTATGTAATTAAAATATTATATATTAATATATAAATGATTATTGATATTGATAGAAATGTTTTGATAACTATTGTTTTTATTGTATTGTTCTCAGTTTTATTATATGTAAAAAAACCTGATGTAATGTTTGATTCATCTGGCGATTTCAAACATTTTGGTTCAGGATCAGGTCAAACACTCTATCCTATATGGTTAGTAGTAATGATTTCAAGTATTGTATTATATGTATTTTTAATAACTAAATCCAATAAATTTGTTTAAATATTTTTTTCTATATTTTTTATCATAATAATGAGTAAACCAAACTTAACTGATAATAAATTAGTAGATTTTTTTACTAATATGAATAAAAATATTCATGTAGAAGAAGTAGTTACTGCAAAATCTAAATCATCTGTGAATACAAATATGTTTTTTATAAATGTGATATTTATTTGTATCATATTAGTATTTGTATATATTCTTTATAGAAGAAATAAATTAAAACAATATAATAAATTAGTATACGAAAATAAAATTAAAAACTTATATAATAATATAATAAACTACTGATGAATGAAAATTATCAAAGATATTTGGAATTAATTGAAAATTTCTATCAAAGTAAAAATAATTATCTCGGAAATAAAGACAAACATTCTAAATGTGATGGATGTGAAACAAATATACAATTTGTAGAGTCACAAAAAGAAATTATATTAAATTGTGGTGATACAGGTAAATGTGGTAAAAAAATAGAAATTATCTTACCAAAATATATTTATAAAGACAAAGAAATAGAATTATTAAAGTCAGAATTAGAAAAAGTTATTGATTGGAATGTTATTAATCAACATATTAAAATAGATTCTAAAGTATTGGAAGATAATAAAGAATTAATTGAAAATAATAATAAACAAATACAGGAAGTCAAACAAAAATATTATGAAATTTATAAAAAAAATAATGTTATTGAGATAAATGAAAAATATAAAGAAATTCTTAAATTAAAAACAGAAATTAAAGATATCAGAGAAAAATTATTAGATATTAGTTTATCATCAGAACAGAAAAAAATTCTAAGAAATGATTATATAGACAAAAATAATAATATAAATCAATTATATTATGAAATAAGAGAAAATAAAGAAAATATTAAAGAATATTTCTTAGAATCGGAACCAGTAGTTAAAATTGGTGATTTAGGTATAATATCTACACAAAAGAAAAAAGTAAAGAAAAAGAAACAAAAGAAAGTATCTTTAGATGATTTTGAAGAAGGAATGAATGTAGAATACATTTCAAAAGATAAAAAACTTCGTAAAGGTATTATTACCAAGATAGACCCTACAAAGAAGAAATTAGTTCTTGTCAAAGTTGGAAAACAAGAAATCGATTTACCCATAAGTAAATTAACAATTGTAAAAAAACAAGTACCTAAAGAAGTAGAAGAAGAACCCAAAGAAGTAGAGAAAGAAGTAGAAGAAGAACCCAAAGAAGTAGAGAAAGAAGTAGAAGAAGAACCCAAAGAAGTAGANNAGGGACAAGGACAAGAAATAGTCGTAGGGTCTAAAGTCAAATGGAAAGATGCGAAAGGAAAACCATTTACAGGAACAATAGAAGCAATGACAAAAGATAAATCAAAATGTAGAATATGTTGTAAACCAGGAAAAAAATCCGGTGAAA
>JGI20154J14316_10001707_pt1 | contig 19180 bp, 17 predicted proteins | sample COG_04_FD_14316 | JGI IMG/M metagenome (IMG submission 14316) | reverse complement strand
GTTACTTTTAATCAGCTACTTGGAGATTTTACGACTTCAGGTGAAGGGGATGTGTTTTCTAAGCAGTTGACTTTCAATGACCTTTAACTGGACAATAGTGAATGATTATGAAAATTAAAGTTGCTGTCATACTTTCGGGCTGCGGCGTCTACGATGGCTCCGAGATCCACGAATCGGTGCTCACCTTGCTGGCTCTGGCCAGAGCAGGCGCCGATGTGAGCTGCGTAGCACCTGATATCGCTCAAAAGCACGTCATTGACCACAGCAAGGGCGACGTGATGGAAGACGAAGACCGCAACGTCATGGTCGAGGCCGCCCGCATAGCGCGCGGCGATATTCTATCCCTAGATAATGTAAGCGCATGTGATTTCGATGCCTTCATCTATGTCGGCGGTTTTGGAGTCGCCAAAAACCTTTCCAGCTACGCCTTCGACGGTGCTGCATACGATGTCGATGCAGCAGTGGTCGAGCTGATTCGATCGGCCCACGAGGCGAGCAAACCACAAGGCTTTATGTGCATTGCGCCAGTTTTAGCCGCAGGTGCACTCGGGAATAAGGGCGTCGTCCTGACAATTGGAAACGATGCCGACACCGCAGCAGCACTCGAAGGCAAAGGTGCCCAACATCAGGAATGCCCAGTGGACGGCATCATCACCGACCAAGCCAACCGAGTCGTCAGCACGCCAGCCTACATGCTGGCCCAATCCATCATCGAGGCCGAGGTCGGAATCAACCGACTGGTCGAAGCAGTGCTACAGTTGGCCGAGCAGCACTTAAAAGACCCTAATTTATGCTGAATGCGTGCTTGACGGGGGAGAATTGAAGCCTTTAATCCGCGCATTCCAAACGAGCTTAGCTCACAATACTTTAATCTAAGACACATACTCTCATGGGACAGCCAAAACGCAAACAATCCAAGCAACGCAGCCGCAAACGCCGTGGCGCCGTTCAATTTTCTCTTCCACAATTGGCTAAGGACGCTCAGGACGGCACTCTGTATCGCCCGCACCGCGTCAACCCAGCCAACGGAATGTATCGCGGTCGCCAGGTGCTGGACGTCGAAGTCTAAGCGCCGCCGCTCAACCGCACTTTTCCACGTTTTTCACTGACTTCCTACAATGGGCGCACCCGGCGGTATATGCACCATCGCGGTTGACGCAATGGGGAGTGATCACGGGCCCACGGAGTTTATCCGTGGGCTTTTGTATGCCACCGAAGAGCTTGAGCTTGATTGCAACTTCACGCTCGTTGGAAAAGGTCGACTGCTCGAGCGTCTGCTTAAAGTTCGTAAACTCCACATCGATCCGGCTAGAATCCAAATCCATCACGCCAGCGAGGTGGTGACGATGCAGGATAAGCCGATTCAAGCCCTGCGCAAAAAGAAAGATTCCTCGATGGCCCAAGCCATCGAGTTGCTGCGCGACGGCAAAGCTCAGGCGCTTGTCAGCTGTGGTAACACGGGAGCCCTCATGGCAGGCGGCACCTTGCGCATGCGCCCGCTCGATGGCGTGGATCGACCTGCACTCGGCATCATAATCCCGAGCAAGCTGAAGCCATTTGTTCTGATCGACGTCGGCGCAAACCCGGAATCGACGCCACTCAATTTAATGCAAAATGCGGTCCTCGGCGCCAACTACGCCAAAGCCGCTCTCGGCATCGAAAAGCCGCGCGTCGCACTACTCACAATTGGCACGGAGGAAGGAAAAGGCAACAGCCTGATCAATGCCACCCACGCCTACCTGCAGACGATCCATGAAAAAGTGATCTACTACGCCGGACCTATCGAAGGCTTTCAACTCTTTGATGGTGCGGTCGATGTCGTCGTCTGCGATGGCTTTGTCGGCAACATCGTCCTGAAATCCAGCGAGGCGCTTTTCGGCTTTATCGGGGCTACCATGAAAGAGGAACTCGTGCGTAATCCTAAGCGTATTCTTGGCGCCGCGCTCTCCAAGTCCGCCTTCCGCGATATGAAAGTGCGCCTCAGTCCCGATCAACACGCCGGTGCCCCGCTCCTTGGCCTGAAGGGGAACATTTTGAAATCGCACGGCTCTTCGAATTATATCGCGATCGCCAATGCCTTGCGCATCGCCCAGGAGCTCGTAAAGCATGATATGATTGACTCTATCAGCTCTGAGATCAATCAAGCTAATGATCTGATCTAATCGGCGGCCAGAGCTAGCCAATAGCCACAGCAGGTCATTCCCGCAGCATTTCAACTTTTTTCATGTCACAGTTTCTTCCATCAGTCATCATCACAGGCACCGGTGCTTACGCGCCTGCGAACGTAGTGACCAACGACGACATGGCCAAAATCGTCGACACTTCCGATGATTGGATCCGTAGCCGCTCGGGTATCAGTGAACGCCGCTTCGCTGGCGATGGCGAGTCCACCAGCGATATGGCTGTGGCCGCCGCAGCGCAGGCCATCGACGCTGCGGGCATCGACCGTAGCGAGATCGACCTAGTGATCGTCGCCACGATGACCCCAGACATGCCCTTCCCTTCCACAGCCTGTATCGTTCAGAGTAAGCTAGGCTTGGGCAATATCACAGCTTTCGACTTACAGGCCGCCTGCTCGGGCTTTATTTATGCCCTCAACACTGGTAGCAATATGTTGCGCTCCGGAGCCTATAAAAAAGCACTCATCATCGGCGCGGATAAAATGAGTTCCGTCCTGGATTTTGAAGACCGAACAACATGCGTACTCTTCGGAGACGGGGCTAGTGCAGTCATCCTTGAAGCTTCGGACAGTGCAGGAGTCGGGATTCTCGACAGCATCACCGGTTCCGACGGCTCGAACCCGGAACTTCTCTACCAACCTGCAGGCGGCTCCAGCCTACCGGCCAGCACCGAGTCTGTTACAGCGCGCCAACATTACATAAAGATGAACGGCAAAGAGATTTTCAAGCTCGCCGTCCGCGTGATGGGTCAAGTCAGCTGCGACATCCTCGAACGCAACGACTACAACACAGCCCAAGTCGATCTGGTCATTCCGCACCAAGCGAACATGCGCATCATCGATAGCTTGGCCAAACGCATCCATCTCCCGTTGGAAAAATTCCACAACAACCTCGACCGTTTCGGCAACACTTCGGGTGCATCGATCGGACTCGCTCTCGACGAGGCCTTTCGAGCCGGACGTATCCGAACGGGCGATCTCGTCCTACTCGTCGCCTTCGGGGCAGGCTTGACCTGGGGTTCCACACTGATCAAATGGCAATAATCCTATGCAACGCACTCACGTCACAATTCTCTCCCTCTGGCTCTTCCTAGCCTCCACGCTCCAAGCAGAAAATGGCCTCAACCCACTGAATTGGTTTGGGAATGAGGACGAAGGAGTCTACGCACTGGACATCGCCAACGCCGCCGAAGAGGCCGAAGCCGCTTCCAAGCTTGCAAACGGCAAGGCAAAGCTCGAAGCCGGCAGCATCTGGTCAGCCGACCGTACCTTAAAAAAGATTATCAAAACGTATCCGACGGCCAAGGCCACCGCTGAGGCACACTTTCTTCGGGGTAAAATTCTCATGAGCAAAGGCCGCTGGGTGAAAGCCTTTAATCAGTTTCAGGAGATCGCAGTCAAACACCCAGACTACAAAAATTTCAACCAGTTGATCAGTGCCCAGTTCGATTGCGCCACTGCCCTGATGGAGGGCGCGCGCGGGCGCATTCTCTGGGTCATCCCGGGCTTTAAACAATACGGGGAGGCTGTCAAAGAGTTTGAACTGATCGTGCGCAACGCTCCTTACAGTGACTACGCTCCGCTAGCTTTGATGAACATCGCGCTGGTTTCTGAATTGAAAGAAAACCCTGAAGAAGCTATCGACGCACTGGATCGCCTTATAAACTACTACCCACAGAGCATGCTCGCGCCAGATGCCTACTACAATATGGCTGAGACTTATGCAAACCTAGTCAAGGGCGATCAATACGACCAAGGCTCCACGCGTCAAGCAATCAGCTACTACGAAGATTTTCTCATCCTTTTCCCGCAAAGCAATTATCTCGGCGAAGTCGAGGGTAACCTTGATGCGATGGAAGACCTCCTCGCACGTAGCCGTCTAAACCTTGGCGATTTCTATTACAACTACCGCTCCAACAACACCGCGGCCTTGGTCTTTTACAATGAAACGATCACGATCGCCCCTGAGTCCGATGCCGCGGAAGAAGCACGCCAGCGTATCGCCGACATCGAATCTGGCATCAATCCTATCTCTGGAGCCAGCATCCTGCGGACACTCCTTCGCGCCGAGTAATTGCCCATCCATCGACTTTTCCGTATCCATGATGATGCTCAAAAAAAACTTTCGCGACTCTCTGGTCGCGGGGCTCTCGCTACTGGCCGCGAGCTTTCTGGGCGGCTGCAAATCCTACCAAGTGGGTCACCCGGCCGAGCTCGCTTTCAAATCTATTTACATCCAGCCTGTCTCTAATGACAGCTTCGCCCCCCAAGCTCAAGCCCTCCTCAGCGCACAAATCCGCGATGTATTCATCCGAGATGGACGCACACAACTTGTCGCAAGCGAAGACGCCGCCGACGCGGTCCTCATGGTCAACTTAACAGGATACAAACGCACAGCCGCCGCCCGTCAGAAAAACGACACCGTCGTAGCCAGTGATTTCGACCTCTCACTCTTTGCCGAAGTCTCCCTCTTCGATCAAAACAAAGGGGGCTACTTCTTCCAGTCACGCCTCATCAATGAGACCTCCAATGCCTACGTCGAAAACCCCTACATCGCCGCTGGAGACCCCCGCACCCAAGATTTTTTGCAATCTGAATACCAAGCAATGCCACGACTGACCCGTGATCTGGCACGAAAGATCGCCGACGAAGTGCTCAGCCCCTGGCAGCCCAAGTAAAACGATACCTCCCAATCATTGCATTCCGAATAGCCGGCCAGTCAGCCGGTTTTTTTGGCTTATCACCCTAGATGTGACACCTGAAAATGAGATTCAGTATCAAAATGTATTGACAGTGCACGACGACGCCTATTGAGACTGGTTCTCTTTAATAAAGACAAGGCTAGAAAGCTCTAGATGAAACAGAAAAACAAAAGCGACCAAGCAGTGAGAACCCTATTATCCGAGATGCCTAGAACCTTTGCTCTGCTGGCGATGATCGCCGCGACGCCATTCGCCGTGCAAGGTAGCGAAGATGCTGAACAAACGGATGTTTACGAGCTGAAGGATTTCATCGTCTCACAACAGTATCTCTATACGGACCAGGTCAACGCCTTGAAAACGCCGACCCCCATCATTGATGTGCCACAGAGTCTATCGATCACGACCTCCGAGCAGATCAAAGAGCAGGGCTTTGACAGCATCGCTGATATCGTTAATTACACACCGGGTGTCAACAACGCCCAGGGCGAGGGTCATCGCGATGCAGTGGTCTTTCGCGGCAGCCGCTCGACGGCTGATTTCTTTGTCGATGGGGTGCGCGACGATGTGGAATATTACCGCCCGCTTTACAACTTACAGCAGTTGGAAATTCTCCGCGGCCCCAACGCCCTACTCTTTGGCCGCGGTGGCACAGGCGGTATCATCAATCGCGTAATGAAAAAAGGCGTCATTGGCAGCGACTTCACCGAATACCAAGTAAGTGTGGACAGCTTCGGCGCCTACAAGGGACAAATTGACAGTAATTTCAGTCTCAGCGAGGGATCTGCATTCCGAATCAACGCCTACTATGAACATCTGGAAAACCATAGAGATCACTACGACGGCGATCGCTTCGGAATCAATCCGACCTTCAAATTCGTATTTTCCGACAGAACAACACTCGACCTTTCCTATGAATATAATGATAACAAACGCTTCATCGATCGTGGGATACCGACCGGAGCTGATGGGAAACCCGCCAAAGAGCTGGATGATATCTTCTTCGGCGATGACGATGAGAGTGAGGCCACCTTCGAGGCACATATTCTCCGGGCCGCACTACAACACCGATTCTCGGACGAGTTGAAGGCTCGCGTCGATTTCGCCTTTGGCGATTACGACAAGTACTACGCAAATTACTACACCAGTGGATACGACGAAACCATCACCCCCGAGCAAGTCTCCTTTAGTGGTTACGTCGACACGACCCGACGAGAGACACTTACTTTGTCAGGCGGCCTGATCGGCCAATTCGAAACAGGTAGAATCGGTCATACCATCGTGACAGGCATGGAGTTCGTCGCTACTGACAACAACAATGACCGTTTTGTTGCAGCCGGTTCGACCATCGACCTGGCAGATGTCGAAAGTTTCCAAGGTAACCCATTCGCCACCTTCAACGACAATACCGAGGCCGAACTCAATGTGTTCTCTGTCTATTTCCAGGATGAGATCGCACTTCTAGAGCAACTGGATCTAGTCCTCGGAGCACGCTACGACCGCTTCGACTATGAGGTCGACATCCTAAATGCAGGCGGCGACATTTCCGCTCGTCGCGGCCAGTTGGATGAGGAAATCACGCCCCGAATCGGACTGGTCTTTAAGCCTAAGGGAAATATTTCATTCTATGCGAGTTACAGCCAAACCTTCCTGCCTCAGAGTGGCGATCAGTTTGCCAGCATAGGAGAAGACGACATCCAACTCGACCCGGATGAATACACCAATCTAGAAGCAGGCGTAAAATGGGACTTCAATTCTAAAATGAGTTTCACCGCAGCGGTTTTCGATCTGCAGCAAGATGCAAAAGAAACAGATGGTGTAGGCAATTTCTTCAGCGTGGAGCAAAATGTCTATGGCTTCGAAGCGCAGTTCCTCGGGCAAATTACCGAGGATTGGTTTATCTCCGCTGGATACAGTTACCTCGACGGAGAGATCCATGATGAACAAGATCCTACAGTGGATGGCAACCGTCCCCGCGAGCTACCGGAGCATTCGTTCTCCGTTTGGAACCGCTACCAGCTGACGGAAAAATTCGCACTCGGTCTGGGCCTGACCTACCAAGATGCAAGCTATATCACGAAGGACAACGATACCAGATTACCAAGTTATGTCCGCGTCGATGCGGCCGCCTATTACGACTTTTCGGATCATCTGCGTCTCCAGCTCAACATTAAAAACCTGCTCGATACAGATCACTACCCGAACGCACATGGAGACCACCAGGTGACCGTTGGCGCACCCTTTAACGCGAGTTTTTCGATCACCAGTCGCTTCTAGGAGGGCGTGACACCATCACGATTCACAGGGATCGGCCATAACGATGGTCGATCCCTTCTTGCATTCACCCGCTAATTGATTCCCATACCTGTTTATTCATCACTATCATGAAATCGACGACTCTCTTCGGCCTCATAGTCTCACTGCTCGCCTCTATCGGCTGCACGCCACAAAACGACGACTCCGTGGGCGCTTCTGTTCAAAAAATCATCATCGCGATGGAGCCCGACAAAGATCCCGACGCCATGCTTGAAGACCGCGTTGCACTCGAAGGCTACCTGACGCAAACGACCGGCAAGCCCGTCGAAGCCATGGTGCCGATCAGTTCGGCCGTGATCTACGAAGGCCTGCGCAACGGCAGCATCGATGTCGCTTATCTGAGCGCAACCGCGGCGGCCAAGCTGGTCGAAAATGATGTTATCGACATCCTTCTTGCTGAGCTCATTGACGGGCAGCCCTCCTACCTGAGCTACTGGATCACACTCAAGGATGCCCCCTATCAGGGCATCGAAGACCTGAAGGGCCAACCCATCGCCTTTTCGAGCCGTACCAGCACTTCCGGCTTCCTGATTCCAGTTTGGGATCTCTACTCGCAAGGCTTGGTCGACCTCGAAAGTGGACCCGAGGGCTTCTTCGGTGAGGGTAATGTCTTCTACGGGGTCGGCTATGTCTCGGCCGTTGAACGCGTGCTCGACGGCAGTGCTGAAGCGGCTGCCGTCAGCTACTATGTGCTCGATAAGGATAAACACCTGAGCGCGGAGCAGCGCGCCCGCCTTCGTATGCTTGACAGCCAGGGCCCCGTGCCCAGTCACGTCGTCGTTGTGCGTAGAGGCCTGAGCGAAACAGACACAGCCCTCGTCGAAGAGGCTCTCCTGAAGATGAACCAGAACGCCGTGGAACTACGGAATCGTATCTTCGGTGCCGAACTCACCCCGGCCGATACCATAAGCCATCTCCGCACTACCCGAGAGGCGCTGAAAATCAGCCGCACCATGCAGTTTTAAAATAAGCTTCCGTTATTGCGAGCTTGCTCGCGCACCACTATCGAAACCTGATCGGGCGTATGTGCCGCCACAAACTTACTCGAATGTCTTCCAATCAACAGCAGCCCATGCTCAGCGCACAGGGTATCGGTTTTCAACGTAGCGGGCGGTGGCTCTTTCGTAAGCTCGACCTAAATCTCTATCCTGGTGACTTCCTTGCCTTGGTCGGCCCCTCAGGCGTCGGTAAAAGCACCTTGCTCTCTTGCCTCTGCGGCACTCTAGAGCCCACGGAGGGCTCGGTCACTGTACACCTAAGCAAAGAGAATAGTGTCCCGCCCAAAAACGTTCGCCGCCACTTCGGCATTGTCTATCAGGAGCTGCAACTCACGCCAAACGCCGACCTTTTGACCAATGTGCTCTGTGGGCGCTTGGGACGTTACCATTCGCTGCGCACCTTGTTTGGCTTCCCAAAAAAGCTCCGTCAAGAAGCCTACCAGCTTCTCTGCGAACTCGGGGTCGGCGAGAACCCGCGCAAATGGGCCAGCCACATGTCGGGCGGCGAAAAGCAACGCATCGCTGTAGCACGCGCACTCTTCCAGGAACCGGAGCTCTATTTTGCTGACGAGCCGGTATCGAGCCTCGACGCCTACTACGCCGGCCGCGTCCTTGGTTTATTACGCCAAGAAGCCGACGAAAAGACAAAACCCGTTATCTGCGTCCTACACAATGCGGAACATATTCAACGCTTCGCGGACCTTGCGCTGAGCCTCAACCCCAATGACCCAGAGGCACACAAGATCCGCCGCATTCGGCCAAGCGAAAAGGAGCCCGCGCTATGAGCCCAGAGTCTCCAAACAGCCGCAAGGCCGACTCGCGTTTACCCGAAACGCCTTGGTATCAACGGCTCAACCTGCTCAACACCACCCTGCTGATCTTTCTGCTCGCCGTCGTTTTCAGCGGCACGCAAATCGAAGGCAACGAGCGCGACCTCGACGTCTGGCAAAATCTGGGGCGTTTCCTCGCTGACTTTTTCCCTCCAGATCTTTCGGTCGTAGGTCAAACTGGAGCTGCTCTGCTCGAGACCGTGGAGATCGCGATCCTTGCGACTTTTTTCGCGATAGGTCTTTCGCTCGTTATCGGCTTGGGTGCCGCACAGACCATCGCTCCAAAGTGGCTCGTCGTCACGATGCGGATGCTCCTGAACGTCATTCGAACGATACCAAGCTTGATCTGGGCGGTCATCGCCGTCGCCGCGATGGGAGCCAACGCTCTGGCCGGAGTCGTGGCGCTCACCCTCTACAGTATCGGCTATCTTGGGAAGTTTTTTAGCGAGGCCTTCGAATCGGTCGATATGAAAGTCGCCCGCTCGCTCCGGGGGATCGGGGCGGATCCACTACAGGCCTTCCAATATGGAATCTGGCCCCACGCCAAGCCACTCATCTGGAGTCACAGCATTTGGATGCTCGAATACAATATCCGCTCGGCCAGTATCATCGGCTACGTCGGCGCGGGCGGACTCGGTCTTCAGTTGCACGCCTACCAGGAGTTCCATCAATGGGATCGTTTTGCCACCGTGTTGATCTGTATCCTTTGTGTGGTCACCTTACTCGACCTTCTTAGTGAGCGGATCCGCCGGCGGATCACACGTCGGGGCTCTCCCAACCGCCCTATTTCCGAGTGAGCGACAGCCATCGTCGCATCCGATGAATACAACCACATCGCCGTAGCGGCAGGGCGGCAAGCCAAGCCGACTACTTGAGAACTCACCGAATCGGACGCAACGGCACGAGTTCGATCAGGGTCATTTCCGTCGGGCAATTAAACCGCAAAGGCGGCAAGCCATGGCGGCGATTTGAACCCGCGCCAGCCGACACATTGAGATAGGGTATGCCGACACGACGAAAGCCTTGTGCCCAATCTTTCGGCACTGCGCTATCGATAACCAAGGGGCCAAAAAACGGCAAGACAACTTGGCCACCGTGCGTGTGCCCGGCCAAACAAAGATCGATCGATGCCTCCGAAAGGCCCAGCACATAGTCTGGCGCATGCCCGAAGAGGATCCGGAAGTCGTTCGGAGCCGACAGTGCCAGCCACTGTTCGATCGAGCGCATCGCCCACTCGTCCGACTTCGACTGGAAGAGGCTGAGACCATGCAGGTTAATCGCCGAAGAGCCAAGCTCGATTCGATGGTCGCGGGACGAGAGCATAACGAGAGGCTCCAGTTCCTCCGGTTGTATTCTATAGAGTTCGCGTTCCGTATCACCAAATACCGCGTAGGTTCCGAGCGGTGGATTCACCCGAGCGATCAGTGCGTGCAGTTTCGCCCATTCGCTTTCAAATGTAGCCGGAGGCACGACTTGCAAAAAATCCCCCGTGTTCAGGATCAGGTCTGGCTCCAGCGCCTCGATCTGCTCAAAAATCGCCTCTTGGTAGGCTTCAATCGCACCCGCTTGGATGTCACTGATGTGTAAAACCCTCACCGCCTGATCGAGCTTTGGTGTTTCGAGGCGCACTTGTCGCACGACCAACTGCTCGGGCTCCACGTAAGTCACGTAGTAACGGAGCATCAAGAGATCTAGTCCGAGAAAGGCATAAATCAAGGCTGTCCAGATTAACGCCCGTCGGGAGTTCCGCCAGGTTATTGCCAGTCCTGCACTGAGTGCGGCGACTCCAAAGAGAATCAAGGGCAATTCAAATAAGTTAAAATTATACGCTTGGCGGATTATCGTAAAGTTGGGAGCTAACATGCCTGCCTGTAGGTAGAGGTAGTTGCGGCATGCCACATAGAGTATTATAAAAAAGCCGAGAAGGAGCCCCAGCTTCCAAACGCGCCCGTTGGTTGAACGCGAAGCCACATCTGTCATCGCTAATCCAGTCAACTCTGTCATCGCGTCACTTGCCTCCTCGCGATTAGGCGAATACTGAAAGGGATGAGCGCAAGCGCACCAAGAAACCAGCAGAGCGTCAACTCCACCGGCGCCCGAAAGCCACTCCGCATCGCTTTTTGATATATCATAATCCCCATGAATAGATTAATAATCTGCAAATTGCAAAAGAGCACCAAAAAGGCGATCGGATGACGGGCAAAAACCCGGGCCCCGTCGTAGCTGGCACTCGAGACCATTTCCGGCCACGCCGCTGCGTGATACGACTTCCAAAGTAGCGCGACCAAAACCGCCGAATAAAGCGGCACGACCAACCAAGGTTGCGCACTCTGCCGCAAATAGCGCAGACTCGGAAAAGCGATCATCGCGACCCAAAACGGGGCCGTCATCAGCGCGATGACGAGAAAAGCCAGATCCAAATCACGCCCGCCAAAGACCTCAATCAACCAAATCGGCATAGCGCTACGCAAGTTGTGAATATCAAGTTCCTTAACATCAAATCCACCATTCAAAATTTACCACTCAAAATCACTCCGTGATCTTCGTAAACGCTTCAATGTATCGATCTAAAGTCCCCGCCAACACCTCATCCGGCAAAGCTGGCGGCGGCGGAGTCTTGTCCCAGTCAAGAGACTCCAGGTAGTCGCGGACAAATTGTTTGTCATATGAGGGCTGTGCCCCGCCTGGTGCGTAGCCGGCCTTCGACCAATAGCGGGAAGAATCAGGCGTTAAAATCTCATCGATCAGATAGAGCTTGCCGGCCGCATCCGTGCCGAACTCGAACTTGGTGTCGGCCAGAATGATACCGGCCTCCTCTGCCCGCTCCACACCCATTTGATAGAGCTCGATACTCAAGTCGTGAACCCGTTGAAAGAGCTCCGCGCCAATCAGCTTGGCCGCGTCCGTGCAATCGATCGGCATATCGTGCCCACTAGCCGCCTTGGTTGTGGGCGTAAAGAGTGGCTTCGGCAACTGGCTGCTCTCCTGTAAATCTGCGGGTAGTCCATACTCAAACAGTTTACCGGATTCCCGATAGGCCTTCCAACCGGAACCTGAGAGGTAGCCGCGCACCACCGCTTCGATCGGAAGCGGCTTTAGTTTCTTCACGATCATACTGCGATACTGCAGCTCGGGATATGCCTTACCCAGTGTCTCAATCCGCGCTTCGTGATCGTCCACCAAATGGTGCTCAGTGACCGCGCCAGCCCGTGCGAACCAATAAAGGCTGATTTGCGTGAGCAGGATGCCCTTCCCGGCCAGCCCCTCGCTCATGACCACATCAAAGGCGGAGACACGGTCCGTCGCCACCATAAGCAGGGCATCGCCCAGATCAAAGACTTCGCGCACTTTACCCGCCGCGACCAGCGGATACGGTAAGCCTTCCACTTCGAGTAGCGCCTGATCAGGCATGGGGAACGGTAGATCTAAATTAGCCATAAAAAATAGATGAGCCGCCAATGCTCACCGCGCAAACGGTTTCTGCGGGGAAGACTCAAAAAAATGAAATTTTTAGAAAAAAGTCTTGCAGAGGGTAAGTCGAAACGTAGCTTCCGTGACTTCCTCCTCCCTCCCGTTCGTCTAGCCCGGTCTAGGACACCTGGTTTTCATCCAGGCAACAGGGGTTCGAATCCCCTACGGGAGGCCATTTTTATTCAACCTTCGAGATCACCGCTCGAAGGTTTTTTAATGCCCACATTCCCGAAGAACAAGGGGATGAAGAACCCAGGGGTTCGACGAAGCGAACGCAGTGAGCGCAGAGGGGGCAACCGCAGGTTGATCGCGTAGCGATGCCGCAAAGCGGCACCAATCCCCTACGGGAGGCCATTTTTATTCAACCTTCGAGATCACCGCTCGAAGGTTTTTTAATGCCCACATTCCCGAAGAACAAGGGGATGAAGAACCCAGGGGTAACCGAGGGGCTTTTAAATATCCACATGCTAGAGCAACTGCATTTAGGTAGACTTACATCATAGCTTGAGAACTGAGTTAGACTTCCCGGAGGGACGACCTCTGTGTCGTCCGCTATAGACGCGAGAAACTAATCTTAAGACTAGACCGCTCTGCCTACAGGAATCCTCTAATGCCATCCACTGCTGCGGTCGACACGGAGGTCGACCCTCCGGAGCAGAAAAACCACGGGTTCAGGCTCAGCTCCGGCCGAGCAATCATCTAAAGGGCAGATCCCAAAAAAGATCCCTTGCCCATGCCCAAGGAAGGCAGAATTTAGCCGCTCCTCTTAGCTGAATGGAGTCACACCCTTCTTGAGGAGGATGTTTCCGTATTTGGCGGTTTCACCGGTCATGACGACGGCGAAGGCTGCTTCGGCGCGATCGTAAAAGGCGAAGCGGTCGATGCGCTCGGTGGCTGGGGCAGCGGGCACGTGTTTTTCAATGGCTGCGCGGTAACTAAACTCTACTTGAGGGTCGAGTGTGTCGCCCTCGACCGCCGCCATCATGAAGAGCGGTGTGGGCACGTAAGCGTCCAACTCAAAGAGAGGCAGGATCGCGTCGAGGAGATCGGCAATGCGCAGGCCGTCGGCGCGAATCACATTCAAATTGAATGAATCGCCGGGGAAATGTGCGTCCGCGAGCACAATCTCGTCGCCATGCCCCATTCGGGCGAGGGTCGCGAGCAGTTCCGGCGAAATAAGGGGAGAGATACCTTTGAGCATAATGTTCCTTGCTTGAGTTGAGTGACCGCATGAACTTGAGGTTCATGCGGCCTAGACTCAATCACTAAGAATTATGTGTAAAGCGGTCCATACGACTGGCAGGCGCGGAAATCGGCACCTTCGAGACTGGCAGTGCCAAAGGCGCGCCAGGCACTGGGGCGGAAGACGCGCTCTTCCTCTACGTTATGCATGTAAACGGGGATGCGGAGCATCGACGCCAGTGTGATGTACAGATCGCCGACGTGGCCAGCGGTCATCACACAGTGGTTGGCACCCCAGTTGTTCATCACTTCGTAGGTCGAGCGGAAGGCACCTTCGCCGGTGAGGCGTGGCGCGAACCATGTGGTCGGCCAAGTCGGATTGGTGCGATTGTCGAGTGCGTCGTGGACCTTCTCGGGAAGCTCCACCGTCCAGCCTTCAGCGATCTGCAGGCAGGGACCGATGCCGGCGGCTAGGTTGAGGCGGATCATAGTGGCTTTCATACCGCCCTTGGTTTTAAAGCGTGTGCTCATACCGCCACCGGGGAAATACTCAGTGATGGATGGATGCCAGGTGGTGTTCTTGAGGCTGGCGTCCATTTCCTCGTCGGTGATTTCCCAGAAGGGCTTCATCGTGGGATTGCCGTCGGCATCCTTTTGATCGCCGGTGCCATCGAGGGCAGCGGGACCTGAATTGATAAGGTGGAGGAGCCCGTCGGAAGCAGCGCCTTCGAGTTGGTAGCCATCGGACACGCGGGCCACGGCATCGGGGCTCCAGTAAGTGCGCAAGTCGGCAAAGATCTGCGCACTGTTTGTGAGTAGCTGCCCGAAGAGCATGCCAGCACCGTTCAGGGCATCATTCTCGGTCGCCACGATATATGGGGGGCGTTTACCGTTCCAGTCGAAGGAGGTGTTGAGAATGGCTTCCATGAAGTCACCGTTCGGGAAGTGATCCGTCCATTGGCGCTGGCCTTGGAAACCGGCGGCGATGGCGTAGTGGCCTTGGGCTTGTTCGCCGTAGCCGGCCTTGGCGAGCTGGTCGTTGCCAACCATGAGGTCGCGGGCGATGAGCGCCATCTTGACCGAGTCGGTCCATTCGCTGTCGAGTTGCTCGCGGCTGCGCTGGGTCGCTTCGCTGTTGTAGTCGTCACCCTCGGGGCAGTTTGCTTTCACCCAGGCGAGTGCTTTTTCAAATTCGGCTTGGTCGTAGGTACCCTGACTCATGCGGCCGACAAACTCGGTCATATCGATCGCTTCGACACGCATGCCGAGGTAGCGCTCCCAGAAGGCGGGTTCGACGACGGAGCCGGCGATACCCATCGAGGTGCCCCCCATGGAGAGGTAGGCTTTGCCACGCATGTAAGCGACGGCCAGACCTGCGCGAGCGAAGTTGAGCAACTTCTCGACAACGTCCTGCGGCATGATCTCGTCACCCGCCTCCTGCACGTCTTTACCGTAGATGCCAAATGCGGGAATACCCTTTTGTGTGTGCCCCGCGAGGACAGCGGCAAGGTAAACGGCACCCGGGCGCTCAGTGCCGTTAAAACCCCAAACTGCTTTCGGGCGGTGTGGGTCCATGTCCATCGTCTCGGAACCGTAGCACCAGCAGGGAGTCACCGTGAGACTGAGGCCAACACCTTCGCGCTGGAATTTTTCTTCGCAAGCGGCCGCTTCGCGCACGCCGCCGATGTTGCTGTCGGCGATGACACACTCGACAGGACTGCCGTCGAGATTGCGCAGCTCAGAGGAGAAGAGATCCGCCACACGCTTGGCCATGTCCATAGTTTGGACTTCGAGAGACTCGCGCACGCCACCGAGCCGTCCATCAATTGTGGGACGAATGCCGATTTTAGGGAAGTTGAATGGATGTTTGCTCATAGGAATATCTATTTTGTTGGTGATACGTTGCGTTAGAGAGAAACACTTAATTTAACTGAAAGTAGCCTTGTTCGCTAGGGTGATTTCTGATGCTGTATGGATATTATTGAACGATTCATTCTAAACCAATCTTCATGGACGAACATTCACTAGAGTTATCAGCGCAGGTCACAAAGGGGCGCTACGCAAACTTATCGAGCCCGGGGACTGAGCTGCATCAGATATTCATGATGGGCTACGAGGAATGTACTCCTGACTACAGAATTGAACGTAATGAATTCCCGTTCTGGACGTTAGAGTATGTCGCAAGTGGAGCAGGTGTCTATCTTGAAGGACAGCATACACGGCCGATCCGCCATGGAGCCGTGTTTACCTATGGTCCTAAAATCGGTCACTGCTTCTGGAACGAAAGCGATCGTCCCTTCAAGAAGTATTTTATCGCCAGTAGTAGCGATGCGTTTCCAGTGGCTTGGCGTGAGGCCGGACTTCTGCCTGGAAAAATGCTACAGGTGGGCAATGGTGTGCCCTTCGTCTCAATCTTTGACCAAATGCTGGACGAGGGCGTGTGCGCAGACACGCAATCGCCTCAGATAGTGACCAACTTAGAGCAGGTCTTGCTCGCCCAGATCATTCGACATCGGGGAACCGCGAGGGGCGACAAGTCGGGCTCTAGAAAAGTCTACGATTTGAGCATGGATATCTTGCAGAAAGATTATCGGCGTTTGAACTCGCTCACCGATCTCGCCAAATGCTCAGGCTATAGTGGCGAGTATCTTTGTCGGATTTTTAAGAAGTATCACGGCGAGTCACCCTATCAGGTGCTCCTGCACCGTAAAATGAGTGCCGCTTGGTTGTTACTGCGCGATGGCCGGCTGCAGGTAAGTGCCGTGGCTCGCGAACTGGGCTATCAGGATCCGCTACACTTTTCCCGCACCTTCAGGAAAATCATGGGCTGCGCGCCGAGCTCCGTGCACCAAAGAATGGAGAATGGCGTATAACAGCTCGCAATTCTAATTGAACTGCCAGCATTCACGGTTTCACTTGAGCTCATGCCTGACCCGCAAAAAGAAATCGCCAAGCTGCGCGCTCAAATCACCGAGCATGATCGTCTCTATTATAAAGATGCCCAGCCCGCGATCGATGACCAAGCTTACGACCGACTCAAGGCGCGACTAGCTGAATTGGAGTCCACCCATCCAGAATTCGACTTCGGCGAATCACCAACACAATCGGTGGGTGATGACCGCATTGAAGCCTTCGAGAGCTACCGGCACCGCAAGCCGATGCTGAGTCTCGACAACACCTACAGCTCTGAAGAACTGATCGAGTTCGGCCAGCGCTTGAATAAACGCTTCCCCGACCAGTCGCTCACTTATCTGGTCGAGCCGAAGATCGACGGCGTCGCAGTCAGTCTGACCTACGAAAACGGAGCACTCGTGCGCGCCGTTTCGAGGGGCAACGGCGTCGAGGGCGACGACATCACGCAAAACGTGCGCCCGATCAAAGGACTCCCCGTCTCCATTGCCGATGCGCCTGCCGTGCTCGAAGTGCGCGGCGAGATCTACATGCGGCACGAAGAGTTTGAACGCATCAACCTTGCCCGCGAAGCCGAAGGGCAGCCACTCTACGCCAACCCGCGCAATTTGGCCGCAGGCACAATCAAACTGCTCGACCCAGCTGAAGCGCGCAGCCGGAAGCTCGACATCGTGCTCTACGGCGTCGGCGCCTGCGAGCCGGGCAACTACTTCAGCGCCCAATCTGAGATACAGCAAACGCTCAAAGACTGGCACTTCCCCGTTCTTGAAAAATACTGGCTAGCCGAGGGTATCAAAGACGCCTGGAAATGTATCGAGGAACTGGATACGATACGTCAAGGCTTCGCCTATCCGACCGACGGCGCCGTCGTCAAACTCAACGATTTTTCCAAACAAGAAGAAGCCGGCTTTACTTCAAAAGCACCCCGCTGGGCGATCGCCTACAAGTTCGAGGCCGAGCGCGCAGAGACCTTGCTCAAAGAGATCAGCCTGCAAATCGGCCGCACGGGTGCCGTCACGCCTGTTGCCATCCTCGAGCCTGTCCAGCTGGCCGGCACCACCGTCTCTCGCGCCACACTTCACAACGAGGACGAAATAATGCGTAAAGACATCCGCCCCGGCGACACCGTGCTCGTGCAAAAGGCTGGCGAGATCATCCCGCAAGTGCTCAGCGTCAACCTCGACAAACGCCCCGACGACAGCCAGCCCTTTATCTTCGGCGAGCACCTCAAAACACTCGGCATCGAGGCCGAGCGCGACCCTAGCCAAGCCGTATGGCGCATCGTGAGTAAGGACGACCCCATTCGCCAGCAACGCGCCCTCCAGCACTTCGCCGGTCGCCCCTGCATGGATATCGAAAACCTCGGCACCGCCGTGGTCGAGCAGCTTGTGACCCGTGGCCTCGTTAAAACACCCGCCGACCTGTACACCCTGTCGGAAGCGCAACTTCTGGAGCTCGACAAATTCGCCGAGAAGTCCGCCCAGAATCTCGTTGCTGCGCTCGAAGCTAGTAAACAACGCGAGCTATGGCAGCTCATCCACGGCCTCGGCATCCCCCACGTCGGCAAACAATCGGCCAAAGACCTAGAGGCCAACTTCGACTCACTCGACGCCATCGCCGCCGCCACCGAGGAGCAGCTCGAAGCGCTCGACGGCATCGGCAGCATCATAGCTCAAAGCATCCACGCCTGGTTCGACGACACGAAGAACCAACAACTTATCGAGCAGCTCAAAGCCCACGGCCTTAACTTCGAAAGCAGCCGCCAAACTCAGGCGGACGGCGCGCTCTCCGGCAAAACCTTTGTGCTGACTGGCACCCTACCCAGCATGACCCGCGACGAAGCGACCCAGCTGATCGAAGCCGCCGGCGGCCGCACCAGCTCCAGCGTCAGCAAAAAGACCGACTACCTCCTCTCCGGCGAAGCCAGTGGCTCCAAATATGTTAAAGCGGAGAAGCTCGGAATACCGATCCTTGATGAGGCGGCCTTTCGCGATCTACTGGGTGCGTAGCAGCGTTAAACTTGTCGCTTCAACCGAGATTAACATTGCTGATTATAAAATGATTCAGGTTAAATTAATATGACTTCAGAGGCACTCAACCAACTGTTAATCGACCAGCCATTGGTCACACTCTTTGCGGTGATCGCAGTGGGTTTGCTCTTGGGCAACATCACGTTCAAAGGGATCCACCTGGGCAGCTCCGGCGTGCTCTTCTCGGCTTTGCTCGCGGGGCACCTCGGCTATAGCGTCCCTGGCGGCGTCGGCACGCTGGGTCTGGTGCTCTTCGTCTATTGCGTGGGCATCGGAGCAGGCGGGCGTTTTTTCGCCTCCTTCGCGCGTGAGGGTGCGACGCTGGCCAAGCTGGCGCTGGTTATCGTGTCTCTGGGCGGCCTAATTACTTGGGCAGGCGCTCGCTTGCTCGAGCTACCGGCCGACTTGGCGGCGGGTATTTTTGCAGGGGCACTCACAAGTACCCCTGCGCTGGCTGCGGCCACGGAGGGGCTCAAAGAGGCCGCTTCGGGCGTGAGTATCGGCTACGGTATCGCCTACCCCTTTGGTGTCATCGGTGTGGTGCTCTTCGTGCAAGTCCTCCCCC
>JGI20154J14316_10001706_pt1 | contig 19183 bp, 21 predicted proteins | sample COG_04_FD_14316 | JGI IMG/M metagenome (IMG submission 14316) | reverse complement strand
CAGTAATCCTTCTAAACACAATAAATCTCTGAATGATTTATTAATCATAATATCATATTCAGTAAATTCTTTTATTATATGTATTTTTTGTTCATATAAATTCATCTAATTTATTTAGAATTTTTATTTTTAAATTAATTTATTTTTTTTTTCTATGTTATATTATAAAATGAATTCGGAAACTGTTGTTATGTGCGTTGTTGCCTTGATACTTGGTATGCTTTTGGCTCATATGCTTAAATCCGTTTGTGGGTGCGGAGATGTTGTTGAAGGTTACCTAAGGGCCGGCGCGCATGGTAAAGGTATATGCTGCTGTGGGGATGAAAAAGCCGATCGAAGCAGCGACGGGAAGTGTGACAAGTGCGACGATTATACTTGTTTTAATCACACTGATTGCTACAAAATAAATTGGGATAACACATCGACTGATTTCAAGCCGCCGAAAGGGGCCGCCACGGCTACTGCCGTTCCGTTGTGCGCTGGTGTAAAAGGCGCCGCGGCCGCGGTGGGGGAATGTTTCTATGTGGAAGATCTGCCATGGCCAAACAACACTGAAACCTTTAATCATCTTCTGCCCGATGTAACAAAAGAATATTGTGATAGTAAATCCGGCGAATGGACCAAGACTCAATAAAGGTTTCTAAACCCCCATAACCCCAATCAATAATCCCTCCAAACACAATAAATCCCTGAATGATTTATTAATCATAATATCATATTCAGTAAATTCTTTTATTATATGTATTTTCTGTTTATTATTATAATTTAAATTTAATAAATGTGATAATAACCTTCTAAGAAATATATTTACGTTTATAACTGATTTTGCTAAATATAATAATTGTTTTATATCACATATTTTTTTACATATATTTTTATCTGATTTTATTATAATCATATATTTATTTATAATTTCATCATAAATATCACCATATATCTTATTAGTTTTTATATATCCTAATATATTTATAAAATTATAATCAATATCATGGTGTTTTTTAAGTATATTAATTAAATTATCATCATCAATTACAAACAAATGTTTAATGAGTAAATCCCGGAAATATATAAATTTATCATATAATTTGTGTGCAGGAACTCTTATATTAATAAATCTACTTTTTAATGGATCAATTATATTATTATATTTTGATGTAATTATAATAATTTTAGTTGTATTAGAACATTTCTCAAACAATACTTTGAATTTATTTTGAATTGTTTCAGATAAATATTCAAAATTATCTAATATAATATAATGATAATTATTAGTATAATGATTAAATTTACTAACTATTTCTTTTAATAAGTAAAATAAATTTATATCATTATTTATTTTTTTTAAATCAAAATAATAATGTATATGACTTTTTTCATAATAAATTGTTTTATATAATGATTTATTTGTATATTCTTTTATATTTAATATATCATTTAAAATAGTCATAGTTAATAATGTTTTACCTGATTTAGCTACACCTTGTATTATTAAATTCGAATGATTTTTATTTAATAATAAACGATATATTTTGTGACCAATTTTATAATTAACTAAATCTGTAAAATTATTATTATGTTTATAATCTTCAAAAAGATTATTCATTAATATAAGTTAATATAAATTATGAAATTAATTCTAAATAAGGAAAATATAAATTTAGAAGATATAAATTTTATAACAAAAACAAATTATATAAAACTCGTTTATGATTTAAATAATGTATTAATGAATGGACTTCATATAAGAATTTATAATTTTAAAATATATAAAAATGATTTATTTATTTATGTAGTCTTATTAGATAAGAATGATATATCACTTATAAATAATATAATTAAATATATTAATAGAAAAATAAATGTTAATATATCATTAAAAGATAATATAATAAGAATGAAAAATAATTTTAATTTTAATTTTAATAATGATTACATAGATATTAATATAAATAATATTAAAAGATTTAACAATAAATATATATTATATGTTTATAATTAATGAACCGTGATAGAGATTTATATTATTTAATAGCAAATCCGTTAAAAATAAATAGAGACAAAATTAAAAAAGAAAAAAATATTGATAAAACTTTATTTAATATTATAAAAAAACAATATCCCCATTATCATATAGATGATAATGATTATGATATAATTTTAAAAGATATAGAAAATATTTTATATAATTTATCAATTAAAAATATATCAAATAAATTAGTAAATGATGTGATAAACGAAATATTGTAAATTTGAAATTATATTAATATAAAATTATAAATGTCAAACGACTATGTCTATTCATTAATTAAATCATCTTTACAAGATAAATTAATAAATAATCTTAAAAAAGATAAAGATTTTAAAGATAAAAACTTAGATGAATTGATTAATAGGAGGGTAAAATTAATATTAAATTCAGATATAGATTTTACGAAACAAAAACAAACAAAAAGTAGTATAAAAAGACCACACGGAAAAATGGAACAATTAGATAATGGATGGAATATATTAAATACTACAAGATTTAAAATATTAGCTAGTTATATTGAAAAAGATAATACATCAATAAAATATGAATGTGATGATGGAACTATTATAGAATTTTGTCCTAAATATGCATATAAAAATAATGAAAGATTTAAAATATGGTTTGATAATCAAAAAACATCCGATAGTGGTATTAAATATGATTATCCTAGAAATAATGGTAAATTACCTATAACTTGGTGTGAATTAATTGAAAATCAAGATTATTTTATAAATTCAGAACCAGATTATAATTTATGGATGAATTAATCTTCATCAACTTCTTCTTCTTCATTATCGTCTTCTTCATATAAAATATTTTTATCATTTATATTATTTAATAAATGATCAAATACAGGTTTATTATTTATATTAGTATTAGTAATTAATCTTGGAGCATATGACATACATTCTAATTCTTGTAAAAATAATTTAGAAGAATATGGTAGTTCAATATTACAAATATTTTTTTGTTCATTTTTATCATAACACATTAAACCAGTTTTTTGATTAATCTGGACTTTATATGATTCACCTTCAAAATATCCATCTGAACGTTTTGTGATAGATTCTTGTAAAAATCCAGCAATACCATGAGCCAATACGGCATCTCTTTCCATCTCCCCTATTCTGAAACCGCCGTCATTAGATCTACCGCCGGCCGGTTGTCTTGTCATATGTTGTATAGGACCGGTTGCTCTTGAATGAACTTTATCTTCAACCATAATTTTAAGTCTTTGATAATAGGTTGGTCCTATAAAAATATTAGTTTGAATTTGTGCACCTGTTATACCAGAATACATAACTTCATCACCATATTTATTATATAATCCGTATTTATTTAATAATTCAAAATATTCACTTATATCATTATTTAAGAATGGTGTGGCATCACCCATTAATCCTGCTAAACAACATGATTTACCTAATATAACTTCGAATAACTGATTAATTGTCATTCTACTTGGAATAGCATGTGGATTAACAATTATATCTGGTTTAATACCTTCATTTGTAAATGGCATTTCATAGTCTTCTAATACCATTCCACACATACCTTTTTGTCCACATCTTGAAGTAAATTTATCACCGATAGTGGCAGGTCTAATTTTTTTAATTCTAATTTTACAAGTTCTTAATCCTTTATTATTCTTAAATACAATAACTTTATCTACAATACCATATGTTCCTTTTTTAATAGTTTCACCAAATACATCAACAATTTCCTGACCTTTTTCATTAATAGTTTTTTTACATTTACCAACTATAATATCTTTATCAGTAACATGTTCACCTTCTCTAATAAACCCATTATCATCTAGTTTACTATAATTAGATAAATCTTTTTTAACAATATTTTTTTGATATAAAGGATTTGCGAAATATGTTTTTATATTTTTAGAAATTTCTTCTGATGAATCATAACTTCTGTAATATATTGATTTAAATAACCCTCTGTCAACAGCAGATTTATTAATAATTACAGCGTCTTCTTGATTATAACCAGTATAACTACATATTGCGACAATAGCATTAATACCATATGGTAATTTATCAACATCCGTATATTTTTTAAAACGAGTAGTTATTATAGGTTTTTGCGGATAATATAATATATGACCTGCTATATCAAATCTAGTATTATATGCTGATGAATATACACCCACTGCTTGTTTAGTTTGCTGACAAGAGAACGCATTTCTAGGATATTGTGAATGATGTGGGAAAGGAATATTTACAGTTAAAGCACTTAATATTAATGATGAATGAATTTCTGAATGTGAATAATTCTTATCAATACTATGAATATCTTTTGCCATAAAAGCATTTTCACTCTCAACAGGATCAATATATTCAATACAAGCAGCATTTTCTTCTAAAATTCTCATGTAATCATCATTTTCTTTAATTTTATCTAATACATCTTTATGATAACTACTATCATAAATACTGGGTTGTTTCCCGTCAATATTATACATTAATCCATGGACTGCTCTACTCCATGTTTCAATATATGAATAATCTTTATTAATTAATTCATTATATTTTATTCCACCTGGATCAGATTTTAAATAAAATACAGGACGAATTATTCTACCTGAATCAGTAAATATATGTAATTCATTTGTTTTTATATTCCAAGATATTGATGTATTTATATTAATTATACTATTTAACTTTAATAATTTTAGATATTTAAATAAAAATGCTGGTTCATTGTATAATCCAATAAATCTACCATTCAAAAAAATATTAGTATTATCATATAAATCATTAGATATAATATCATCTAAAAATAATAAATTTATATCTTTTAAACATTCTATAATACCATTTTCTGAAATATTAGTAGATACTTTGGCTATAACTGATAAATGATTTATTATACCAACATTTCCACCATCAGGTGAATCTATCGGACAAACAAATCCCCATTGAGAATTGTGTAATTTTCTAGGTCCTAGTGATTTAGACCCCGCTGGTAATGGATATGATAATCTTCTAATATGAGATAAAGTTCCTAACATAGTATTTCTATTTAAGTCCTGAACAATACCTTGTCTACCTGATATATTTGTACCAAATCTTGCTCCAAATGATTTAGTTATATATTCCATCATAGAAATATTAAATATAGAACTTTTATTATTAATATTAATAATATCTGGAAATTTATTATTATCAGCTTCTATTTCAGAATATTTAGAACGATATTCATAATCTATTTTTTTAGATAATTCTTTTTTAAATCCACCCCATAATTCTCTATATAATTCTAATAATAATGAACCTGCTAGATCAACTCTTTTATTAACATATGAATCTCTATCAGTTAAATCAATCAATCCTAAATGAGCTAATAATATTTTTCTAATAGAATATCCTAAAAAGATAGCTTTAAAACGCAAATTATTTTCATAATTAGGTAAAAAGTTATTATATAATACATCTAAAACATTTATAGTTTCTTTACCTTTAGTATGCATAGATAACATTTGAAACGCACTTTCCTGAGTATAAATTGGTTGGGAATGTTTCATAGAAGGTACAATGAGATCATATAGTTTGTTTTTTAAATTAATATCATCAGTATCGTAAATAATATTTGATAATATTTCTTTATCAGTTGTTATACCTAATGCTCTAAATAAAATAAATAAAGGAATATAAAAATCTTTACCAGATTCAAGTGCGAAACCTAATATTCTAACATTAAAGATTTTTTCTCTTTTATAAATTTGTTGTTTATCTTTTAAAATTCTAAAACTATGGTTTGTAAAATATATATAATTTGTTCTAGATGATTGAAATCCTCTTTTAGATACAGATTTAATTTTGCCTTCTAATATAACATTATCTTCTGGTGATTTATTGACATATAATATATTATTAACCTTTGTTTCTTGTGATAAAACAACTTTTTCTTTACCTCTTACTATAAAATATCCTCCTTGATCATATGGACATTCACCTAATTCAGATAATTTAACTGAATCTAAATTATTTAATAAACATAATTTTGAATGTATCATAATAGGTATGGCACCTATATTTATTTTTTCAAAATTTACTACAACAGTTTTATTTTGATCTACTAATACATATTTAATACCTATATTACAAAATATACTTGATTTATATGTATAATTATTTAATCGTGCTTGATTAGGATACATATATTTAGATGTTTCATTATCATATAAAGTAGGCGACGATATAAATATATTTTCTTTATCAGGTAAAGGTGATCCAAAATTTACAGATTCTTCATCATCATCTAGTGTTTCACCGAAATAAAAATGCATCTCATATTTAAAGGAAATATTAGTACCACCTTTATCCCCTTGATAAAGTATATATGGATTTTCTCTTTTTATAATATTTTGAATACCATTATCTTTTGAAAATATAAATTCATTAAATGAATCAACCTGATGTTGTGATTTATAATAAGGTTCGTCTCTATAATAAGTATCTATAACATCCCATACATTAATTTTATCATCTACAATTTTAGACATTTATTTATATATATATTATTAATATTTATAATTATTTTAACTTAAAATATTAAATAATATATTAAATGAAAAGTCAATTATTTAGAAGAAATCCTGATAGATATATTATTAGCTTGTTATTAGAGATATTTAATATTGAATCATTAGATAACGAAAAATTCTATTTCACTAAACAAGATATATCTAAATTAAATATTAATGAAAAAATGATTGACATAAAAGATAAATTATTAATATATTATTTACCATGTAAAGCCAAAATTTATTTATCAGATATTAATGAAAAAAAATGTATAACAATTTTAAGGCAATTTCTAAAATATATAGATTATAATTTAGATTTGAAAGAAAAATATATTAATGGAAATAAAAATTATTTATATTATATTAAATGTAATAAAGATAAAGTATTAATCACATTTGATTAACTATATTCTTTACAAATTCCAAATGATTTTCTATGCCATTTAGTTATACCATATTCTTTTATAGCATCTATATGTTTTTTAGTTCCATATCCTTTATTGTTATGAATATCATATTTTTTTAATTCAGGATATTCTTCACATAAATTATTTATATAATTATCTCTATTAACTTTTGCTAAAATAGATGCGGATGCTATACTTTTATATGTGTCATCACCATTTATAATACATACATGATTAATACATTCACCTTTTTTATCCATATAAAAATTAAATTGATTTCCATCAACTAAAATCGTATCAATATCTATTTCATCTGTAATATTATCAACGCATTTATGCATACCTTTTAGGGTAGTTTTTAATATATTATATTTATCTATTTCTTCATTATCCATTAATAATGATGTATTGGCAATTGAATTTTCTAATATATAATCATATGCTAATAATCTTTTTTTTAAAGATAATTTTTTAGAATCTTTAATTTCTATCGTAGGATCGGGTTCTTCATTTATCCATACAACACCTGCGATAGATACTGGACCAAATAAACATCCTCTACCTGCTTCATCTAAACCCAGTTCTATTTTATCTTTTTGAAAAAATTGTTCCATTTATTTAAATTTAATATTATATATATTATATTAAAGATAATGGTTTTAAGTAATAGGGCAAGTAAATTATTAGATGAAGTATATAAAAGAAATAATGAACAATATGATTTTGTTTCATTAATACCTTCTGGTGAATTACCACCCAGAAAATTAGTTTATCAAAATAGTATGTTAGAGATATCTAAACCTATTAGTTTAAAAGATAAGAAAAGAAGTGTTAAACCAGTTAATGTTATAAAAGAAGATATTAGTGATATGCCTGAATTAGAAGATATAGATTCAGATGATGAAGAGGGTGATTCGAAAAAAGATATGGTCGTTATAGAAGATAAAGAAGAACCATCATTTTTTGATGATGATAATGATGATGATGATAATGATGATGATGGTGATGATGATAATGATGATGATGATGATGGTGATAATAAAGAGAACGTTGAAGAAGTTGTTGAGGTTATAGATGAAGAGGTCGTTGATGAAGATGATAATAAAAAAGTTAAAGAAGATTCAGTTGAAGAAATAAATAATAAAATTTTATTCGGTTTATTGGAAAATATTAAAAAAGAAGAAAAAGAAGAATCAAAACCAAAAGAATCAAAACCAAAAGAATCAAAACCAGAAGAATCTAAAACAGATAAAGAATCTAAAACAGATAAAGAACCAGATAATAATGATTCTATTGAAGGAGGTGGGGTAAAAAGAATAAAATTAGCCCAACGTTACGATTTTTTTTAAAAAATTTTATCTTTTTATAAAATAAATGTCTGTTAATTTAATTTATATGGCTACTCCTACATTTGGTGGATGGGTAACTATGACAGCTCATCTTTCTCTCAAATATAATTATCCTTTATATAAAGTATCAAAATCAAATAGAAATGAAAAAAATTATAGAGATTTTGGATATAATGTTCAATATAAAAATATTTCCATTGATGAAATAGTAAAAAAAGATAATATAATAATTACAGCATTAGATAAACATTATTATGAATATTTGCATAAATTTCCAGATAGTACTACAATAATTATTCATGATCCTAATGATTTTAAATCAAAAGAAGTATTATCATTTTTAAATAGAGTAAATGTTATAACAATTAGAGAAACAGTTCAACAAAATTTATTAAATAATCATAATATTCAATCAGAGTTTAAATATCATCCATTTTTTGAATATAATAAAAAAACATATACAAATAATGTTAATGATAAATGTATATCTATTAATAGAATAGATTTTGATAAGAATACTCATGTTATTTTAAAAGCAAATAATTATATAGATGATGATAATAAAAAAGTTCAAATATATGGTAAAGAAAACAGATTATATGTAGAATTTACTATAAATAAAAAATTAGGAATAAAAGATGATTTTATTAAATACTGGAAAGGTAGATTTGCTAAGACCTTGCCCATATCATATGAAGATAAAGATATATTAAATAATTGTAAATATGTTGTTGATTTATCTGTTATTAAAGGGGATGGTGGTGGGACTCAATATACATTTTTAGAAGCAATATATCAAGATTGTATATTAATATTACATAAAGAATGGGTGGATCAAGGGAAATTATTTAAAGATAAATATAATTGTTATGTAGTTGGATATACAGATAATATAGAACAAGAATTAGCAGATATAATTAATAAAGAAGATATAGATTTAGATAAATCTATTTTAGAAAATTCTAAACAAATAATGAATAATAATATTAATGTTGTTTGGTAGATCTTTTTTTAGATTTTTTCTTAGACTTTTTCTTAGATTTCTTTTTAGATCTTCTCCTAGATTTTTTCTTAGATTTTTTCTTAGATTTTTTCTTAGATTTTTTCTTTTTAGATCCAGTGGAATAATATAATTCTTTTTGAAGTCTTAATAATCTTTTCCTATGGAATATTTTATTAATTCTTGCTTCTATTAAATCATTTTCAGTAAAGTCACTAGGATTTAAATGTTGTAATTGTTTACTATAAATATTAGAAAATTTGTCATAATGTTGATATCCTGGATGTGAATCATAAACTACTCTATCATGTTCATTTAAAAAATCATCCATTGTCCATGATTCAATATCTTTTTCACTAATATTTGATGATAGTTTAGATAATTTATTCCAATTTACTAATGGTTGTGGCATTCTATTAGAATATAAATTCCTTAATTTAACCCATTCATGATCAGAAATATGTTGTCCAGCTATAATTATATCTGAAATTTCACGATATCCTTTAAGAGGTGTAGATGATAAAAAATAACTCTTAGATAAGTTAGAAGGTATTATATTAAAATTATTAGTATCATCAACAAATACTTCACTTATTTTAGGTTTTAAATTTAATTCTTTTAATGTATTTAAATATACATTTAATCTTTGATTTTTCAAAAAAATATCAAAAACATCAAGACCTTTGTTTATTTCGTTGTCATTTTCATCAATACCTATTCCTACAATAATAACATTAACGGGAACATTTTTAATAATTTTATTAACATACGCACTATATATAATTCTTCCATCATAAAACCATACTTTTGTCCCTCTTTCAAATCTAATTAATCTAGGCATATTAATATATATTATAAAATTAATTCATAATATCGTTTTACTAATATATCAAGTGGACATGATCCAATATCCAATATAATTTTATGAAATGCTTTAATATCTGAATTTTTTTTCATAAAGTCTTTTTTTAAATGCAATATAACTTGTTCACCTATTTTATATGATACGGCTTGTCCAGGATTACTCGAATATCTAAATATTTGATTTTTGATATATTCATCAGAATAATTTAGATATTTTTTCATAAATTGAAAACATTTATTATAGTCCCAATTTAAATAATGTATACCTGTATCAATAATTAAACGCAATGATCTTTCAATTTTATATTGTAATGAATAATAATATTCAAAATCATTATCATATTCATATAGAGATTCGCAATAAAGCGCCCAACCTTCAGAGTATCCTGAATATAAATTTGTTTTAACATAATCAGATTTATCAGATTTATATAATAAATACCCTTCATAGTGATGACCCGGTATACCTTCATGAATACTTAAAATTAATAATTCATATTTACTAATATTTGATGGATTAGAAATATTCATATAAAATTCACCAACACCTTTATTAGAATTATCTGGACCATAATAATATGCAGTCATATTATCATTATGAGCTGATATAGGTTTAATTTTATATAATTTATCAATATCATCATAAAAATATTTGCTTAATTTTTTATACATCATATCTTTTTGTTTATTTAAGTCACTTAGTATTTCACTAGATGATGAATAAAATTTATTATTTTTAGATATATAATCATCAATATCATCTACTTTTAATTTTTTAGCGAGTTCTTTTTTTAATTTTAGATCTTGTTTAAGAAAATTTAATCCAAACTCATGTATATTTTGTGGAGTTAGTGATGATAAAGAATTATATTTACATAATTTATCATAATAACTTTTACCTTTTATATAAGAGCATAAACCAAGTTTTTCAATACAATTTTTATAATATTTTTCTATAATAAATAAATATAACTTATTTATATTTTTAATTATAAAATTATCAATATATTTTATAAATTTTTTGCGAATATCACTTGGTACATTTTTAGGCGATATTTTATTAGATAATATAGTCTGACATTTTTTTATAAAATAATCTATAATTAATTTATTTAACATAATTTTATTCTTTAATCCTTTTTCTAATATATTTATAATATCATTAGTTATAGATGTTAATGATTTTAATCTATTCATAACATCTTCATAATCACTTTTATTTTTTAAAGGAGTTAATTTATTCATACAAATTTCATAATACATAAATAATATATTGTCATTAATATCTAATAAAAAATCACCAGAATCAAATGAAGATAACCTTCTATGAAATTTTAAATCATATTCAAGTATTTCTTCACATGATGATTTTTCTTTTTTCTTTTGAAGAAGTTTAATAAATTCAGTATTTAATTTTGTTTCTTTTTTAACAAAACTTTTAGATAAATGATTAGGTAATATACCTTGTTTTTTTGTAAATTTAGAATATAAGAGGTAATCATTCATTGGTGGATAAATATTAATGAAATCAAATAAATATTTATCACATAAATCCATATAATTATAGAATAAAAAAAATATTATTAAAAGAGCATATTAAATTATAAATAGTTATTTAATTAGTTAGCTTTCTTGACGCGACGGACTTTTTTCTTGGTTTCTGTGTCGGGAACAGGTTCAACATGACTATCATCGTCACTATCATCACCTGATTCACCTGAATCATTTACAACAGTAGTATCTGACTGAGATACTGGTTCAACTACATCATTCACAACTTCATCATCATCATCAGGGATAAAAGCGCAACCACGACCAAGAGCAGTAGATGGGCGAGTAGTAACCATAACTTGTTCAGCTCTAAAAGTGCAACCGAACTTATTATTGATAAGCCAAACTCCGTTACATTTGAGAATAACTCCCATAGTGGAACCCTTAGTAAGGACTTGTTCCAGATCAGCGAAATTGTCGCTATCTGGTTCATCAATATTATATTCAGAGCGCTTAGAATCATATACACTACATTCGTGTTTATTTTCTTTCTTTACAATCTTAAACTTAAATGATGGAGGATATTTACCATTAGGTTCACCAGTATCAGGATCAGTAGATACTTTAATAAGAGGAGTGTATAGAGTTTCAATAGTTTCGCGGCTTAGTTTCTTACCATTCTTAAACCAAGTGGCACGATTTTCATATGCTACATCAATAATGTGTTCATCAAGTTCATTCATTTTATTAAGAAAAGAACCCGTATCACTATCAACATTTGGTAGGGAAAATTGGACATTATACTTACCACCAGTTTCATTATCAGGGAAGTACTTAGCATCCCAAAGGATATCAACCTTGGGTGACTGAATGTATAGTGGATTTTGTCCATCATAATTTACAAATACAATTTGAACACCATTTTGACCAAATTTTCGTGGATCAGATAGAGTGATCTTTGAAAGGTTAACATTTTGTGCTTTTACGACAGGCATATTTATATGTGTTTTGGTTGTTTGTGGTTTTTCGATTATCAAATTTATTTGCTTGTATTCTTTTTATTTCTTTTTAATATACTTTTTATACTCCTCCAAAATCAAATTTATTTTTTACAATATATATTAGAGACTAATCTTTAAATAGTATTCTTTATTTGTATGTCTTACATAAATATTTAAGCAATTTATAATAATTAATATTATAAAGGGAATGTGTGAATTTATAGAAAATAATAACAAATGTTGTAAAAAAAATGTATTCGGAAATTATTGTAATAAACATAAAAGAAATCATTTAATTAAAGATGATTTTATTATATTTAATAATTTTACAAATAAAAATTCAGATTATCTTAAAAATGATATAGTAAATACTATAAATAAAATAGATAATAAAAAATATAATAAGTCTTTGAAAAAAGATATATTATTTAATATATTATTAGAAAGATATAATGAACATAAATATTATTCTGATAAAATAAAGTATATTCAAAATATTCAATATAAATTTAAATATAAATTTAATAAAAGAAATATATTACTTAGAGGTGAAGGATTTATGAATAGAGATAAATGTAATAATAAAGAAGATTTTTTTACATATGAGACTGTTCATGAAATTGATAATAAATATTTCTTCTCATTTAAAGATGAAAAAAATATAATATGGTTTTTTGATATTAGATCATTTAAGAAAATTATAGAAATGAATCAATCAAATCCATATACAATGGTACCAATCGATTTACAAACGAGAGTCAGAGCATTTAAATTAATAGATATTTTAAAGAACAATGATATTTCATTAGATTTTGAAGATGAAATGAAAGAATTAAAGAAAGATAAAAAACAAATTTTAAAACAAAAAATTGTAGATGTATCAGCCGCCATTGAAAGATTAGGATTTAGTTTTAATTTAGAATGGTTTAGTTGTTTGGGATTAATACATTTAAAAAAATTATATGGATTAATGGAAGATATTTGGAATTATAGAACACAATTACCGATTGAAATAAAAAGGAGAATTTGTCCTCCAAATGGATTAATATTTAATAAATCTGTTATTGAAATTAGAAGAATAAATTCAAGAGATGATATGAGAAACATATTAGTAACGGATATATTAAAGTTTAATGATGCAATTGATGATAGTGATAAAAAAACAGGATTTATGTATTTTTTAATTGGATTGGCAAAAATTAATCCTAGTGTATATAATATTCATCCGTGGATATTAAATATTGATTAATAAATTTGATTTTGAGTATTAAATACTTAAAAACAAGAGATATATATATAGTATAATAAGTGCGGTTGAATAAGATAAAAAAAACATATTATAAAGATATAAAAATGCCTGCAAAAAAACAAGCTCAAAAGAAAACTAGTGGTTCCAAGAAACCTATTCAAAAGAAAGTATCTGTACCAGAACCTTCTCCTGTTGTAGAGACACCTGTCGTTGATACACCAGTTGTAGAAACACCAGTTGTGGATGCTACTGTCGGTAACAATGTTCCATCTGTTCCAGATGTAATGTCTTATGATGAAGAATTTGCTACACTCCGATCTCAGCTTTCGGATGCGCTTACCCTTGTAAAGAACCTTACTACATCAGTAACAGCTCTTGAACGTCGTGTTACTCGTGATAAGAAAGTTGTTGATAAGAAAATGAAGACTAAGCCCAAGAGAGTTCGTGATCCTAATGCTCCACCAACTGGATTCCAAAAGCCTCTTCAAGTCTCACTAGAGCTTCAAAAGTTCCTTGGTATTGGTGATGGTGAACTAATTGCTCGCACCGAAGTAACCAAGAAAATCAATGCTTACTGTAAGGAACACAACCTTCAAAAACAAGAGGATAAGCGTACCATTAACCCTGATACCACTCTTACTAAGCTTCTTCGCATTAAAAAGGGTGAAGAACTAACATTCTTCAATCTTCAAAAATACCTAAAACCTCACTATCCTAATAAGGAAGGAGTATTTGTTTAAAAAAGTTTAAACTCTATTGCACTCATTCTTAAAGTTTTATATATATATTTTTTTTTATTCATTTTGAATTTACTTGTTTTTTTACATTTTTTCGTATTCTTCAAAAATATGAAATACTTATTACTATCACAACATATATTTTTAATAAATATAGTTATGAAATTTTCTAAATTATTATAAAGTTCACATCTTATTATAAAATATGCTAGGACATTTGTATATTTATTAATATCTATTGGTAATTTTTCTACATCAAGTAAATTATATATTTTTTCACATTGTAATAAACACCATTCATTCTCTATAGATAAATATTTTATAAATACTTCATATTTACTTCTTGAAAGAAAATAACAGTTTAATATATTGGCCCAAATTTCAGTATATGCTTCAAAAGTATTTATTTTACTCGAAGTTATATTATATCTTTTTTGGTACATATCTATTATAAATGAATTATCATTTAGTGATTTATCACAATTAAATAAATGAAATAATTCATGTATAGTTACTTTCATGATTTCTTCTTTTCTCCAAATATCTATTGTATTTGTTAAAGTATTACAACATCCATTATTAATATGTTCATGTGTTAATCCATCTGAAATATTACCACTTATATTTTTTTTTAAATCAGTTAAGTAATAATTAATATTTACTGATCCTACTTTTTTCTTGAATAAATGTATTATATATGAAATAACTATAATTATATTATATATAAATAATTGTATATCTTTGTCATTATAATATATATTTATAGTTACTTCATTTCCATTTATTTTTAATATTAATCTTTGATTATTTTTTAGAGATTTAATTTTATGTATTATTTTTTCAGATATAAATGGATTTATAAAATTTAAATGATCGCTATTGTGATTTAAAGTATTACTGATTATCTCATAATTATTTTGTATACCATTTAAATATTTATATAATAATTCTAGACTTCGAAATGATTTTATTTTTTTATAGTCTTCTAAAAAACTTATAATTTTTTTAGTATCATTTGTCAACATATATATATATTATTTATATTTATATTTATTTTATAAATATATTATATATTATGCAAAGTATTAGTGAATATCCTTTTAAAGCTGATAATTTACAACAAAATATTACTTTAAATACAGTTCCTAATTTATCATATGGTTATGGATATGGATATAAACCAAAAGATCCAAATTGTAAAGACATTCAATATAAATTAAATAAAGAAAATCATGTAATGTTTGGTTCTACCAAACCATTATATGAGAAATGTCCAATTATATCTGGAAATTTAACATATGATAATGTTACATCAGGAAATAATGTTTGGAATAATTCNACNAAAAGAAAAATTATAGTTAATCATAATAAAGATACATCAAGTAATTTTAATAATTAAAGATATATTAAATATATAATTAATTATGAGTAAAATAAAAAATATTTCGCATGATTTATATAAAATTGATCAAATAAAGTATACAAAATATATTATTAAAGATTGTTCAGCCAAAAAAAAAGAATATGATGTAGATAAATCTAAAAAAGATCCAATTAATATAAAAAACATAGGATATATATCATTATATTATAATCAAAATCCTATAATTTATATAACAACACCTGTTATGGTTTGTTTATTTGGTATGAAAAATCAGATAATGTCATTACAGTTCACAAATTTAAAAGCTGATAAAGAAATGGAATCATTTTTTAATTTTATAAAGAAAATTGAATTGAATAATATGATTAATTTGGGTATTAAAGATGAAAGTGATTCTGATAAATATATATCACAAATAAGATATGATAAAAATGGTAAATATGATCCAAACTTATCAGTTAAAGTACCATTTGTTAAGAATTGTTATGATGTAGATATATATAGTGATGAATATGATACATGTAATATTCGAAATTTAAATAATTTCACGAAAATGAAATGTGATATTTATATTGATAAAATATGGAACTTTAATGAACAATTTATTTGTAAATGGAAAGCAAAAGTAATATATTTAGTTTAAGTTTATTTTTTTTTTTATAGTTTTTTTTATAATGACTACTGTTCAATATAAAGATATAACAATTGATAATCTTAAATTTACAGATCCAGAAAGAATAGATAATAGTTATATTTGTAATTTATATGATAATGATGATAAATTATTATATATACAAACACCTATTTTAAAAGTAAATGATATAGTATTATCTGATGATAATAATTATATAGATATAAATACTACTAATAAACATTTTATAGATTTTTTATTAGATATGGACGAAAATTGTATTAAATGTACATTTAATAATAGTGAAAGTTGGTTTAAGAAAGAAATACCATATGATGCAGTTGAAAATATGTATAGTGAGAAAGATATATATGAAGAAAATAAAAATTACCAATTAAAATTAGAATTACCTGTAATAGATAATAAATTACAATGTAATATTTTCAATGAAAATAAAGAAATTATAGATATTGATGAAATTAAAAATAAAAATATAGTGATGATTATTCATTTTAAAGGTTTAAGAATTTTAAAAAATAGTTTTTATTTAGATTTATATGTTAATCAAATTAAAGTTGTAAATACTGATAAATATAATATATTAGATAAGTATTCAATAATCGATGATCAATCATATATGGATAATAATATAGATGAAAATATATTTAGTCAAGAAATCTCAGAAGTTTTATTGGATAAAGAAAAAAAGTTAACGATTGAACAAAAAATAAGTAAATTAAAAGAAGAATTAAATAAATTAAATAATTAATAAAATTTTTTTATGTTTTATATTATATAAATGAATTTCAGTGTTGATCAAATGTGTAATATGGGTGGATGTTTTTTAATATTTGTATTATTGTTCGTTTTAATTTTTAAACCTAAAAGTTTAACAGGATTAATAGAGGGTCAGTCAGGAGCAACTGTTGATCCACAAATACTTGACGCTGGACCAGTTCCAGAAGATCCAGTTAAAGTAGCTAAACCCGTATTACAACCACCTCCTCAACAAAATCAAGTAATGTCTTCATTACCTCTCGGTGAAAATGAACAATATGCTTCCGTTAAAGGTATGAAAACACCTACTCGTAGATGTTATCCTGAAAATACTTTACAACCAGATGAATTATTACCTAATTCTGATGCGAAAAATATTAATAATTTTAACAAGGATTATCCAGTTTCCGAGGGTATTCTTAAAGGCGTTAATTTCTTAGAGGCTGGATATCAAGTGGGTGTTAATACTGTTGGTCAGAGTCTCAGAAACGCTAATCAACAATTAAGAGCCGAACCAGCTAATCCACAAGTTAATGTAAGTCCATGGTTAAATACTACTATTGGTCCAGATCTTGGTCGCAGACCATTAGAATTAGGTGAAGATTGTTACGCACCCTCTCAATTTTAAATTTGATAATATATAAAGATTTATTTTAATTTTAATATATATACATTATGGAAAAAGTTAATCCTTATAATCAGTCAAATAAACTTATTACACCCGATGTTATTACTAATATTATGGAAACATTAAATATTAGTAATTTTAAAATTAATGATATTCTTTTATACCAAAGGTCTTTTGTTCATAAATCGTATTGCATTGAATTATATAAAGATACTGATTTTAAAAATATAGATGATTCATTACCGCTTCAAGAAAACTCATATGAAACTATGGAATTTCTTGGTGATTCTATTTTAGGATCAGTCGTTTCTTCTTATCTATATGAAAGATTTTATAAAATATATAATCAAGATGAAGGTTTCTTAACATATTTAAAAAATAGAATCGTATGTGGTGAATGTCTTGCACAATTAGCAACTAAATTAGGATTTAATAGATATTTAATCATATCAAAACACATTGAAGATAAATGTGATGGACGGAATAATATTAATATACTAGAAGATAGTTTTGAATCATTCTTAGGTGCTATCTTTCTTGATAATGATTATGATTTTACTAAAAATATTATTTTAACTATTATTGAAAAACATATAGATTTTACTGATATAATTATTAAAAATAATAATTATAAAGAACAAATTATTAAATATTTACAACATAATTATAAAGAAAATCCTAAATTTACTGATAGAGAACACGATGATAATGGATTTTATTATTGTGATTTATATTTTAAAGACGAATTAATATCTTCTGGTACAGGTAAATCTAAGAAAAAATCCCAACAAGATGCCGCTAAAAATGGTTTAATACATTTTAATATTTTAAATATATAATTAATATTATATAATATGAGTAAGAAACAATTTAAGCATATTTTTAAAGATGAAGAATATCTTGTTATTCATAAATTTTTTGATGATGATCCATCTAATCTAGATTTAAAAGTTTTAGAAGAATTAGAATCTAATAAATTTAAAGGTAAAGATATAAGTCCTATCGATTCTAAAATTTTAAAGAATCTTAAGAAATTAAAGAAAGCTACTAAAAAATATGATTTATTTTTTGTTGAACCAGAATGGAAAGATGA
>JGI20154J14316_10001703_pt1 | contig 19193 bp, 19 predicted proteins | sample COG_04_FD_14316 | JGI IMG/M metagenome (IMG submission 14316) | reverse complement strand
GTGACATCTTCTGATGAGTTTGACCACCAAGAGTAATCTCCTGGAGCAGGACCAACGCCCATAGCTCCAGCATCTGCTGTAAAACTCCAAGAACCTTCTAAAGAAGAAGTAACAGGGATATTTTTAGTCATTCTAAAAATCCATTCTGCAGTTGGAACACCAGCATTGAATCCTTGGATTGTGAAATCTACTGAATTTCCATCTTCTGAAATTACGTAGCCATAAACTGTAGTGTCATTAGTAGGTGCACCGTCTTCTGCTTGGTTAGTAACCTTATTAAGACCTAAGTAAGCTCCAGATCCAACAATCGTAACTGTTCCTGCAGCTGCATCAACTGTGTAAGTCGCAGCATTTGAACCATTATGTGGTGCAACTGCAGCTCCACAACCTTCTTCTGTAACACCTGTTTGCCAGGTCTCTAACCATGTATCAGCTCCAAGTACATTTGCAAATGAACCATCAGCATTAAACACATATTCATCATCAAATAAACATGCTCTTGTTGTGACATCTTCTGATGAGTTTGACCACCAAGAGTAATCTCCTGGAGCAGGACCAACGCCCATAGCTCCAGCATCTGCTGTAAAACTCCAAGAACCTTCTAATTGTGCGAAAAGTGAAGTACTCACAAAAAGTAATAATAATGTAATTTTTTTCATATTAATGTTATTTTAAGTTATTGTTAAGTTTCAAATATAGTTTAAACTATTTGTATAATTCTTAAACAAAACAATACAAAATATATACACTAGTAATTATAGCGATATTAATTGCAAGTATTGGCAATTTTAACCTATAAAAATTAGCAATTTCGAAACCATAAATTTTTGTTAAGAATTACAAAAAAATAAAATGTATAGGAGATGTATGGTTAAAAATGTTTAGTGTTGTGTTATAAATATTGCACATTTAACATTTAAAACGCTAAAAATATAGCGCATCATCAGAATACAGGGTGATTATCTGTTATATCTATACACACAACGACATGACAGCTGATATGTCAAAACAGTGAGATTTATAGCTAAGCACTACGCTGTAATACGAATTGAACTAATCGCCTTAGTAAGAGAAAAAAAAAGAAGCTTCCGTTTCGGAAGCTTCTTTTGAAATTAAAGTTGGTTGATTAATGCCCTAATTTACAAGCAATTTTTTGGTTACTGAACTGTCACCTTGACTCATATTTATAAAATATATTCCGGGAGTTAAACTTGAAATGTTTAACTCTGTTTGAACGTTTTGTAACGGCATAACTTCTTTTCCTAACAAGTCATAAACAGAAACTTCTAGAGCATCTTTAGAAACCGTTGAGAACTTAACAACACCATTAGCCGGATTGGGATACATTCTTACAGCGCTTAGAGAAAGGTCATCAATGCCTGCGGTTGGAGCATTTGCAGTAATCTTAGCTTCCGAAATAACGACATCCACATCACGAGTTACTACGTAAAAGAGCGCAGAATTGTAAGTGTTTGTTGCATGAGTAGGAATTGTAACTGTGTATACTGTTTCAGCTGCATTAGATGCTAATAATGAAACATTAGAAGTGATTATAGCAGGATCTACGTTAGGATATGGATTCGCTTCGAATCTAAAGTAAACCTCAGCATCAGCTGCTACAGTGGCTTTAAATGATACTTCACCTCCATTGGGGAAAGACAAAGGGTAAATACTGGTGTTGTTGTTGGCAAATCCTGCCCAACTTTGTGCTCCTGTAGGAAACGTAAAGGTTTGAGCATAAGTTGTGCCATCAAAAGTGCCGTCGTAAGTTGGATAATAATCCGTTTGTGCTAATGCTAGGTTAAGAGACACCAAAGCACTAAATAATAAAGTAATTTTTTTCATGATAATATAGATTTAAGGGTTAAGGTTCAATATTACGAAACAATATCATATTACACTAATTTTTTATCACAACAAAAATTATACAATTCATAAATTATTTATATAAATGTAATTAAATTCTCAAATTAACCTGAAAAAAATACGAATTATTTAAATAAATTGCATTTTGCAATGAAAATTTTTAACGTCAAAACCATAGCAATGATGTAGTTATGTATAGTATTATTTAGATCTAAAAAACACTTACAAAATTGAATTTTCTATGCATATTGGAGAATTTGAGGAACTTCGGAGAATTTTCATTAGTTTTAATGCATATTAAAAAACAGTCTTAAATAAAAAAAACATGAGCAACACCTATTATGAACCTTCCGATTTACGGAAATTTGGAAATATCACGGAATGGAATGAAGAACTCGGGAAAAAATTCTTTGACTATTATAACAGTATCTTTGAAGAAGGAGCCCTAAGCGCCCGCGAAAAATCGCTGATTGCCTTGGCAGTATCGCATGTTGTTAAGTGTCCATATTGCATAGATGCTTACACACAAGATGGTCTTAAACGCGGTATTACGAAAGAAGAAATGATGGAAGCAGTCCATGCCGGTGCTGCGATAGAAAGTGGAGCCACTCTAGTACATAGTGTACAGATGATGAATAAGTATAAAAAATTATCCATGTAGTCTATGCAATTAAAATCCCTAAAAAATCGTGAAAATGAACTTGCCAATGCAAAACGTCAATTAGAAATTTTATCTAATGGAATTTTTCAAAATGAGGAACTCCCTACTTTTCGTTCAAAATTAAAAACTCAAAACAAGTTTCCGCTACAACCAAAACCATTAGAAATCCTACAGATAAATATAGGCTATATGTGCAATCAGGTTTGTGCACATTGTCATGTAGATGCAGGCCCCGATCGTAAAGAAATCATGACCCGAGAAACGATGCTACAATGTTTGGAGGTGATCAAACAAACTGGTGTGCATACACTAGATCTCACAGGCGGTGCCCCCGAAATGAATCCACATTTCAGATGGTTTGTAGAACAAGCCACAAAAGTTGGTGTGAACGATATAATCGTACGCTCCAATTTGACCATTATTACTGCCAATAAAAAATATCACGATTTACCCGAATTTTTCAAAACTCATAACGTACATGTGATCTCCTCAATGCCACATTGGACAGAGGATAAAACAGATAAGCAACGTGGCGATGGTGTTTTCAATGCCTCTATTAAAGCGCTAAAAATGCTAAACGAAGTTGGCTACGGCATACCAAATTCTAAGCTAAAACTCGATTTAGTTTACAACCCATCTGGAGCATTTTTACCTGGAGATCAGGCAGCCTTAGAAACGGATTTCAAAAAAGCATTGTCCGAAAAATTTGATGTTCACTTTCATAATTTATTTTCAATTACCAACCTCCCAATCAGTCGCTTTTTAGACTACCTAATAGCGTCTGAAAATTATGAAGACTATATGTATAGTTTGGTGGAAGCCTTTAATCCAGCAGCTGTGGATAATGTGATGTGCACCAATACGCTATCCGTAAGTTGGGACGGCTGGCTCTATGATTGTGATTTTAATCAAATGTTAGAATTAAAAGTTGACAGCTCAGTTCAACACATTAGAGATTTCAATAAAGACACTCTCAATAAGCGCACAATTTGTATTTCGCAACATTGCTATGGCTGCACAGCTGGCGCAGGAAGTAGTTGTCAAGGAACCATAACCTGATAAAAAATGAAGCAACTATTTTGTATCGCAATAGGACTGTTATGCGCCTTAGGCACTAGTCAAGATTCCGTAAAAGAAGTCTTGGATACCTACAACGACCATTCTGTAGAGTATATATATGGCGATCAACTTGCTGAGTTAACTCCAGCTCCCCTCCTTTTAGATACACGCGAGAAAGAAGAATACGATATTAGCCACTTAAAGAATGCTATTCATGTAGGATTTAGAAAGGTAAATATCTCAAAAATAGAAAAATTAACCCGTGACAAAAATACAACGATCGTAGTGTATTGTTCTATTGGTGTACGCTCAGAGCGTATTGGAAAACAACTCATCGCAAAAGGCTATACGGCGGTCTATAATTTGTATGGTGGTATTTTTGAATGGGTTAATAATGACAAAAAGGTTTACAACAACAATCAAGAAACTCCAAAAGTACATGCCTATTCCAAGAAATGGGGTGCCTACTTACTAAAAGGTACTAAAGTTTATGACTAAAAATCTAATCCTTGTTTTTGTAAGAAACCCCGAGCTGGGAAAGGTCAAAACTCGACTTGCTAAAACTATCGGAGCTAGTGCTGCCTTAAAAACTTACACCATTTTACTAAGTCATACCGAATCTGTATTACAAGCCATACCATATGATAAAGTCGTATATTACTCAGAAGAAATTCAACAAAACGATTTGTGGAATGAGACACTTTATTTTAAAAAACTCCAAAAGGGATTTGATTTGGGTGCACGAATGAGACATGCCTTTGGAATGGCTTTTGAGGATTCATATGAAAAGGTAGTGATTGTGGGTAGTGATTTATATAATTTGAAACCAACTCACATTGAGGATGCCTTTGAGGCTTTAGATGACCATGACATAGTCATTGGGCCATCACTAGATGGGGGATACTATTTATTGGGAATGAAAGAATTACATTCAGCTGTATTTGAAAATAAAGTGTGGGGGACGAACTCTGTTTTAAAGACTACTTTAAACGACTTAAAACAACAAAACGTTAAACTTTTGGAAGCTTTGAATGACATTGATACATTTGAAGATCTTAAAGCACACCCAAAACTGTTAAAAATGATAAAAAAAGATGACTAAACTTATTGACGAAACAACGGATTACCTAAAAGAAAAAGGAATTGAATCTCCACAAATTGGTATTATACTGGGCACTGGACTTGGACAACTTCTAGATCATATTGAGATTATTAAAGAAGTGAGTTACAATCAAATTCCAAATTTCCCAACAGCAACAGTTGAGTTTCATAAAGGGAAATTGGTGTATGGAATTCTTGAAGGGAAAAAAGTCGTTGTGATGCAGGGTCGGTTTCATTTATATGAAGGTTATACACTACAAGACGTCACCTATCCTGTTCGCATTATGAAACACTTAGGCATTTCGACACTTTTGGTTTCCAATGCTTCTGGCGCACTTAATTTAGACTATAATAAAGGAGAGTTAATGCTTATCGAGGATCATATTAACTTGCAAGGCGGATCTCCATTAGCATTTAAAGGAGTTGAACAATTAGGAGAACGTTTTGTAGATATGAGCGAACCATATGATAGCATACTCAATGCCCATTTTGAGTCCATCGCTCTTAAAAACAACATCAAACTTCACAGAGGTGTGTATGTGAGTGTTGTTGGACCTCAGCTCGAAACCCGTGCCGAGTATAAAATGCTAAAACTTTTGGGGGCCGATGCCGTAGGCATGAGTACGGTTCCAGAAATTATTGTGGCAAATCATCTTAAATTAAAAGTAGCGGCTGTTTCTGTTTTAACCGATGAATGTGATCCTGAAAACTTAAAACCCGTTGATATTTCGGAAATTATTGAAATGGCTACAAAAGCCGAACCTGATATGATCACCCTGTTTAAAGAATTAATAAAAATCTTATAATAATGAGCTACCTAGACACTACCCACGACGTTTACAAAGAAGCTGCTCTCAGTCCTGATATTGGACTCTGCTGTACCACCAACCCCATTTGGGAACTTCCAGGGCTGAAAATCCCGAAGATTATGCAAGAGATGAATTATGGTTGTGGAAGCACCGTTCATGCCCGTGACCTAACCAATAATCCAAAAATATTATATGTGGGTGTTGGTGGCGGAATGGAATTGCTCCAATTTGCCTATTTCAGTCGTCAAAAAGACGGCGTGATTGGAGTGGATGTGGTCGATGAAATGTTAGAGGCTTCCAAAAAAAATTTCGCCGAAGCTGAAGCTCAAAATCCTTGGTTCAGTAATGAGTTTGTGAGTCTCAAAAAAGGAGATGCCCTCAACTTACCTGTTGAAGATAACAGTATTGATGTGGCCGCACAAAATTGTTTGTTTAATATTTTTAAGGTTGAAGAACTCAAAAAAGCAATTTCTGAAATGTATCGGGTGCTAAAACCACACGGGAAATTGGTAATGAGCGACCCTACCTGTGAGCAGCCCATGAACGACAGACTTCGTGAGGACGAACGTCTTAGAGCCTTGTGCTTGAGTGGAAGTATTCCAATCGCTGAATATGTGAAAATGCTCACAGATGCCGGATTTGGAACCATCGAAATAAGAGCTCGAAAACCCTATAGAATCCTAGATCCCCTTCATTATAATACTGAAGAATTAATCTACATTGAATCGATTGAAGTTGCTGCCATCAAAGACCCAATGCCTACAGACGGGCCATGTGTTTTTACAGGAAAAGCAGCGATATATTACGGCAAAGAAGCCTTTTTTGATGATGAAGCAGGGCATGTTTTAGTGAAAAACCAACCCTTAGCGATTTGTGACAAAACCGCTGCTGCCCTGGCAAACTTAAACCGAAACGATATCTATATTAGCGACTCCACCTTCCATTATGATGGCGGAGGCTGTTGTTAACCTAAACAACTCATGAAACAGATCCACTTTTTAATTTGTAGTTTTCTTCTGTGCTTTTGTACTGCCAGTGCTCAAACTATCGACCATTCTAAATGGACGGATGTTTTACAAGTTTATGTCGCTAAAAATGGAAATGTAAACTATAGGGATTTACAAAATAATCGAATAGTCTTGAATGACTACCTAAATGATTTAGCCTCAAATTCTCCCAAAGACAACTGGAGCAATGCCGAAACAAAAGCCTATTGGATCAATGCTTATAATGCCTATACAATTCAACTAATTCTTGATAATTACCCCCTAAAAAGCATTAAAGATTTAAACGATCCATGGGATCAAACCTTTTTTAAAATCAACGGGGAAACGATGTCTTTGAATACCATTGAACATAAAATTTTAAGACCTATGGGCGATCCGCGAATTCATTTTGCCATTGTATGTGCCTCTGAATCTTGTCCAAAACTTCTGAATTATGCTTATGAGCCGGAGACTTTGAACGATCAATTAGATGAAGTCGCAAAGGAATTTATAAACGATGCTTCCAAAAATAGTTTAACAGCATCTCAAATTACAATTTCAAAAATCTTCAAATGGTTTAAATCTGATTTTCCAAAAGGAGCTGCTTTTATTAACTACCTGAACAATTACAGTACATTGAAAATTCACCCTGAAACAAAAATTAACTATCAAAACTATAATTGGTCTCTGAATGAATAAGATCAGTGTCATTATACCTGTTTTAAATGAAGCTAAAAACATAGGAGGCTTATTGGACTATTTGGTCCAAAATTCGAACGATCCCTTAATTTCAGAAATACTGGTCGTGGATGGTGGCAGTACAGATGGTTCTCAAAAAATAGTGTCTGAACTTTCAAAAACACAGCCAAAAATCATTGGATTAAACAGTCCTAAAGGACGTGCAAAACAAATGAATTTTGGAGCATCACAATCCAAAGGCAGCGTTTTGTATTTTTTACATGCAGACTCCATACCGCCAAAACACTTTGACCAATATATTTTAGATGCCATGGATAAAGGATCAAAAACAGGCTGTTTTAAAATGAAATTTGACAGCTCCCATTGGTGGTTACAATTGGCAGGATGGTTTACACAATTTAATTGGAAATCATGCCGTGGAGGCGATCAAAGTTTATTTATAGAAAAAATAGCCTTTGAAGCTATAGGAGGGTTTAATGAAGATTTCGTTATTTATGAAGATAATGACTTAATTTATAAATTATATAAACAATATAATTTTAAGGTACTTCCGTATTGGCTGACAACATCATCAAGAAGGTATCAATCCAATGGTATCTGGAAATTACAATTTCATTTTTGGATGATTCACTTAAAAAAAATCTTTGGAGCATCACCCAAAACACTAGAAGCCTATTATGTAAAACATATTCTGTAACTTTGACTAACCTTAAATATCTATAACTTATGTTTACCAAAAAGTCACCTAGTCTTTTAAAATGGAGTTTAAAATACTCCTTAAGTGCTGCATTTGCTGGCATAATATGTTGTGTTGCACCAGCAGTTTTGTTTATGTTTGGTCTTATGGGAGGCGTTTATGCAATCTCATTTGCTGATTTCTTTTACAATGATGATGGAAGTGAAGGAACAGGTTCTTTAATCCTCAAGGGAGTCGCTATTCTAATTGGAATATATGGCGTATATTCTTTCAGGAAAAAACAAAATCAATGCTCTATAGACCCTAAAAGAAAACGTAAAAATATGCTAATTCTTATCATAACCATAATTGTATTAGGCTTTGGCATATTTCTTAGTTTAGAGAAATGGTCATCATGGTATTTCGATACTTATATTGTGCCAGCTCAGCAACAGGAATTAAAGAATTAAACTCATTTGACCGAAACTATAACCGTTATAATTCCTGCCTATAATGAAGAAAGTTCTATAGGAAACGTCATCCGAGACCTCCCAGATTTCGTACATGAAATTATCGTAGTCAATAACAACTCAAACGATGCTACAGAAAAAAACGCAAAGGATGCTGGCGCTACTGTGCTAACAGAATTTAAAGCAGGTTATGGTAATGCGTGTTTAAAAGGAATTGAGCACATAAAACAACAAAAAAAAACTACTGATATCGTGGTGTTTTTGGATGGGGATTATAGTGATTACCCTGAAGAACTCACAAAAATTATAGCCCCTATTATTGAAAATGATATTGATTTTGTGGTTGGGAATCGGGTCAAAAAATTTAGAGAAAAAGGCGCGATGCAGCCTCAACAAATTTTTGGAAATTCGCTGGCAACCTTTTTAATGCGTGTGTTTTTTAAATCAAAATTTACAGATTTGGGGCCGTTTCGGGCGATTAAATTTGACACCTTAATGTCCTTAAAAATGGAAGACCCTACTTATGGGTGGACGGTTGAAATGCAATTAAAAATATTAAAACAACAATTTACTTATAGGGAAATCCCCGTAAGGTATCGCAATAGAATAGGAGTTTCAAAAGTTTCTGGTACGGTAAAAGGTAGTATATTTGCAGGAATTAAGATATTAACTTGGATAATTAAATACAGTTTCAAATAATGCTATTAGAAATCATCATAATTTGCGTTTACTCTATTGCGCTCATACTTATATTTATGTATGCTTTAGCCCAATTGAATTTGTTATTCAATTATATTAAATCTCAAAAAACCTCAAAAAACAGTCCAGAATTTGATTTCTCCAATGCTGACGAAATTCCTTATGTAACCATTCAACTTCCCGTGTTTAACGAGATTTATGTGATGGATCGCCTGTTAAAAAATATTGTCCTTCTTGATTATCCAAAAGATAAATTAGAAATCCAGGTTCTTGACGATTCCACAGATGAATCTGTAGAGTCCACGGCTATTTTGATTGAAACTTTACAAGAAAAAGGTTTTGATATTCAACACATTCAAAGAACAAACCGTGAGGGTTTCAAAGCTGGAGCCCTTAAAGAAGGTTTAGTAAATGCAAAAGGGGAATATATTGCCATATTTGATGCCGATTTTTTACCACAAACAGACTGGCTAAAACGTACCATTCCCTTTTTTAGGGATGAAGCCGTTGGGGTTGTACAAACACGTTGGGGTCATATCAATCGAAATTACTCTGTTCTTACGAGAATACAGGCCTTTGCTTTAGATGCTCATTTTACACTTGAACAAGTAGGAAGAAATTCAAAAGGACACTTTATTAACTTTAATGGAACAGCAGGCGTTTGGCGTAAAACTTGTATTATAGATGCAGGAAACTGGGAGGGTGATACCTTAACTGAAGATCTTGATTTGAGTTACAGAGCTCAGCTTAAAAATTGGAAATTTAAATACTTAGAAGATGTCGAAACACCTGCAGAATTGCCTGTAGCCATCAGTGCTGCAAGATCGCAACAGTTCAGATGGAATAAAGGAGGTGCTGAAAATTTTCAAAAGATGATGCGGCGCGTTTTAAAGAGTAAAAACATTTCTGCCAAGACAAAATTACATAGCTTACTTCATTTACTAAACAGTACCATGTTTTTGAACGTTCTAATTGTTGGTATTCTAAGCATCCCAATGCTGTATATAAAAAATGAATATGCGCATCTAAAAATGTATTTTTATGTGATGAGCTTTTTTGTAATTAGCACCCTTATTTTCTTTATTTGCTATTGGTTTATGTACAAAAAATCACATGGCTCAAGTTTAAAAAGCTTTGTGCAATATATTGCTTTGTTCTTTACTTTTTTCTCAATTGCAATGGGCTTCTCTTTACACAATTCGATTGCTGTTTTAGAAGGTCATTTTGGTAAACGCAGTGATTTTGTACGGACTCCAAAATTTAACATCAAAGCACTTTCTGATAATTGGAAAACGAATAAATATCTTAGAAAAAACATCTCTGTAAATGTTATATTTGAAGGCTTATTGATGCTCTATTTTGGCTTCGGAATGTACAGTGCATTTATCGTAGGCGATCAAGGAGGTGATTTTGGATTGTTCCCATTTCATCTGATGCTATTTTTAGGTTTTGGATTTGTGTTTTTCAAATCGCTATCTTCAAAAGTTTAACTACTTATCCCCTGACTTGTGGAGTTTAATAGGTCAATCTTAAATTCAAAATACACCTTACTTTTTTCTAGTAGCTTAAGTCTTGTTTTGTATGTTGTATGGGCTTACGATTTGGCACGTTTTGAACATTTCAAACTTTTCACACTATACAGTATTCTATTTGGTTGTTATTACTTGATTTTAAAACAAGTCCAATTAAAAGTGCAGTATTTAACCTATTTAGCAATCGGTTTGCGTCTGGTTTTTTTATTTGCCATTCCTAATTTATCTCAAGATTTCTATCGGTTTATATGGGATGGAAGGCTCGTAGTATCAGGACTCAACCCCTACCTAACAACTCCAAATGATTTAATGGTTTCCCAACCAGATTTATTTCCACAAATGAAACTACTTTTTGACGGTATGGGGCCGTTAAGTGCAGGGCATTACTCCAATTACCCCCCTCTACATCAACTCCCATTTATAATGGCCGCAATCTTCGCTAAACACAGTATTATAGGATCGGTTGTGCTATTGAGACTCTTATTAATTGGTGCAGATTTTGGCATCCTTATTTTTGGTAAAAAACTACTGAAGAAACTACAACTGCCCACAAAAAATATCTATTGGTTTATATTAAACCCTTTGGTTATTATTGAACTAACTGGCAACCTTCATTTCGAAGGTTTTATGCTGTTCTTTTTTGTCATGGCACTGTATTTCATACATGTCAAAAAATGGCATTTGGCTGCCTTTACAATGGCACTATCTATTGCAGTAAAATTAGTACCCCTATTGAGCCTTCCTTTGTTTTTGAATAAATTAGGCTGGAAAAAAAGCATTCGATTTTACCTCACTATTGGAGGTGTTTTTACCCTGCTCTTTGCTCCCTTTATAAACGGTGATTTTTTTGAAAACTACAGAGCAACCATTGGACTATGGTTTTCTAATTTTGAGTTTAATGCGAGTTTTTATTACCTTCTAGATTGGGGGTTAGAAACAACCACAAATCTAAAATTGATTCATGGCATGGGCATCATCGTAGTGAGTTTTATAGGATTGCAGATCAGCTATCAATTAATCCAAAATAAAACCAAAACAACAGCACTAATTCTCACCGTTTTATGGGTCTTTACGGGTTATTATTTAATCTCTACTACCGTGCACCCGTGGTACATTATAAGCCTATTATTACTCTCCATTTTCACACCCTATAAGTTTGTACAAGTGTGGAGCTATACTTTGATTTTTAGCTATTTCGCTTACAATCAATTTAGTGTTGATGAAAACGGGTATATGCTCTGTTTAGAATACCTTCCTGTGTTGAGTTTTTTAGTGTGGGAACTAATTAATAAGAGTAAATTAAAGCATCATTAAATTACTTATCTCCTGCTCTGTAAGGTGTTTCCAGTGACCTCTTGGCAAGTCTTTTTTTGTAAGAGGTCCAATAGATACACAGTCCATTTTAACAATCTCATATTTAAAGTGATCAAAAATCAATCTCAAAATGGTGTTGCCCGTATTTTTTATTTGAAGCCCAATTTCATTTTTAGACACACCTTCTATATAACTAATGGCCTCAACGGAAACTAGCTTTCCTTGATGTTTAAAACCTTCTTGAATACTTTTTAGATGTTCAAACTTCAAAGACTTATCTAATTCTATATGGAACAAACGCGTCACCCCATGTTTAGAATTCGTGAACTTGGCATGCAGTTGTTCATCATTTGTAAATAGAATCAACCCGAGAGAATTTCTTCCAAGACGTCCTATAGGTCTAATTTTTGCATCAGTCGCATTGGCAACTAAGTCCATCACCGTTCGGCCTTTACCTTCACTGGTCGTTGTCGCAAAACCTTTGGGTTTATTTAATAGAACATACGCTTTTTTCTCAGGATTGATACGTGCACCATCAAAACGAACCTCATCTTCCAAACGAACCTTATACCCCATTTCGGTAACAACCTTTCCGTTGACCATGACACTCCCAATACTGATATGCATATCTGCTTCACGGCGTGAACACATTCCAGAATTTGAAATGTATTTATTTAAACGAATTTCATCGGAATTGGAATTTGCCTTTGGTTTTGGTTTTGGTTTTGAAAGCGTTGTCTTTTTCTTTGTATAAGACGTTTCAGGCCCCTTCAATTTTGAGGGTCTAGACTTTCCTATACGTTTATCTGAGTTTTTGTTCGCTTTTGCCATGATTAATTTTTTGCAAATGTAACGCATTCATAGGCAATGTTTGTTATTTTTTTAGTTATAATAACTTTGACAGAATGAGCATTGGGTTTAATAAAATAATACTAAAAACCCCTAACAAAATAAGCAATTTTAATAGATTATGAATGTGTACGTACTGACGTTGATTTTTTGCTAGAAATACAAGAAGAGTAACAATACAAAGCAAGCTCACACTCCCATAAAAGAAATAGTCCATCCTCCCTAAATCATAGCTTTTCACCAAGTATCCTGTGACTAAAATATTAACCGTAACTAAAACTACGATCATAATTTTAGCAATTTTTTCTCCGTAAACAACGGGGATTGTTTTATATTCTAAGGAAAAATCACCTTTTAAATTTTCCAAGTCTTTTACCAGTTCTCGCATCGATAAAATTAAAAACAAATAAAATCCAAAAATAAATATCAATCCACTGTAGTTTTTATAATACAGAAAGATTGCAAAAAAAGGAGTGATGGTTAAAATTGCTGAAACCAAATTCCCGATAATGGGCATTTTCTTTATTTTATGTGAATAAAACCAGATTGCAAAAATATAAATTGAAAAGAATAAAACAGATCGAAATGACACATAACTAGCAATGACAACAACAATAAAATTAATTATAAAATAGAAAATTAACTTTGTATTTTGACTTACGTATTGCTCTAAAGTTGATTTATGAGGGCGGTTGATACTGTCTTTTTCACTGTCGTAAAAATTATTAATAATATAGCCAGAAGCAATGGCGCCTACTGTTGCTAAAATCAATGCAAAAAGAGAGCGATCCAACAAAATTTGAGAGAGTGATTGCGAGGGAGGTGCCATAATAAAAATAGCTGTAATGTATTGTGCAATAACTATGAGCGCCAGATTAAAACCTCTTACAACTACAAACATGCTAAATAATTTTAACATCATCTGTTTTTGAGCTGGCGTAAACATAATAAGGGTTTAGAAGTTATAAACGACTTCTAGTTTGTGATCGATAAGTGCTTTTTGAGCGGCCTGAAAATCTTCAGTGAACCCAAGAATATACCCGCCACCGCCAGATCCGCAAAGTTTTAAATAATAGGCATTTGATTCAATACCCGCTTTCCAAATAGAATGAAACTTCTTAGGAATCATGGGTTTAAAATGATTTAAAACGACTTTAGAAAGTTGTTTGGTATTTCTGAAAAGGGAATTAACATCTCCTTTTAAAAAATCTTCAACACAAGCATCAGTGTGTTTGATGAATTGATTTTTAAGCATTGTTCTGAAACCTTCTTGCTTCATTTTTTCCATAAAAATACTTACCATTGGAGCAGTTTCCCCAATAATACCGCTATCTAAAAGAAAGACTGCACCTTTCCCATTGGCATTTTGAGAAGGAATTCCTGTTGCTTCAATATTGTCTTTGGAATTTATAAGAATCGGAATACTTAAATAGCTGTTTAACGGATCTAAACCTGATGATTTTCCATGAAAAAAAGATTCCATTTTCGAAAAAATAGCTTTTAGTTTTAATAACTTTTCGCGCGTAAGATTTTCTAAAACGGTGATTTTGTCTTGGGCATATTTATCATACAAGGCAGCAACCAATGCACCACTACTTCCTACCCCATACCCTTGGGGTATAGAGGAATCAAAATACATTCCAGCAGTGATGTCTTTTTCAAGCTGAACCAAATCAAACACTACTAATTCAGTATCAATATCAGAAAGATGCTGATGAAATTTATTTAAATTAAGGTTCGAATCTACTGCGGATGGACTTGTGTTTTCATCCATTTTCAAAGCACCCTTATAAAAATTATAAGGAATGGAAAGTCCTTTAGAATCTTTGATGATCCCATACTCCCCAAAGAGTAAAATTTTAGAATAAAAAAGTGGTCCTTTCATTGGATTGACTTAGAGTTCAAATATACATTAATTTTTTATTGGTTGTGCACCTTGTCCTAACTTGTCTTCAATAAAATGTCCATTTTGACAATGTTCTGCCAGTTCTGTTTTAATAAATTCTTGAATTTCTTTCGCTTCAGCCTCTGGAAATAACACATGAACATTGGCCCCCGCATCAAGAGTAAAACAAATATGAAGTCCTGTTTGTGCTCTAAATGCCCAAATTTTATTTATGATTTCTAAAGTATTAGGTTTCATTAATATGAAATACGGATCGCTACTCATCATCATGGCGTGTAGTGTGAGTGCTTCACTTTCTACAATGCGAATGAATGTGCTTAAATCTCCCGATTTTAAAACGGAAATTAAGACGTCTAAATTGGAATGTGCTTGTGCAAAACGTTGCTCGGCAAAAGGATGGTTGTGCATCAAATTATGACCAACGGTACTGCTTACCTGTTTCTCTCCTTTATCAACCAAAAGAATTGTATCATGATAGTTTGTAAAATTTTGATGGACTTCATACGGGTATTTAATTCCTAATAAATCTGAGCTGCCCTCAATATTGGCATGCGTACCCCAAACAACTAAATTGCCTTCAATACTTCGGCAGGCACTTCCAGATCCCAACCGGGCTAAAAAGGAGGCTTTCTTATTGAAAAATTCTTTTGACATATCTGGGTTTAATTGCTGTTCAACTTGCATTAAACACAACGCTAAAGCACTCATCCCTGATGCCGAAGAGGCAATCCCTGAACTGTGTGGAAACGTATTTGACGTTTCTATGACAAAATGATATGTTCGTAAAAAAGGGAGATACACTTCAATCCGATTAAAAAATTGTTCAATTTTCGGTTTAAAATCTTCCTCTAAGACGCCCTCTAAAAACACCTCAAAAGAGAACCCTTCTGAAGTCTTTTTTTCAAACTTAAGAGAGGTCGTTGTTTTACAGTTGTCTAACGTAAAACTAATGGATGGGTTGGCGGGGATTTGATGTGCTTTTTTACCCCAATACTTGACCAGAGCAATATTACTCGGAGCACTGTAAGCAGCCGCACCACGCTCTAAAAGTTGCTTATAAGGTTTTGGAATGAATTCGTTTACAATCATAAAATTGGCATGAATGACAAAGATACTAACTTCCCTTTATTTATTTGTTATTTAGATAAGTGTTGTGACGCAATAAAAGCACTTGTCCAAGCATTTTGAAAATTAAAACCGCCAGTGACTGCATCTATATTTAAGACTTCTCCAGCAAAAAACAGGTTTTTAAACTGTTTGCTTTCAAAGGTTTTAAAATTGACACCCTTCAATTCCACACCACCTGCGGTGACAAATTCTTCTTTAAACGTACTTTTTCCATCCACAGTTAATACAGCTTCTGTAAGTTGACTGGCTATTTTTTGCAGTTGTAGTTTATTGACCTCAGCCCAACAAAGATTGTCAGGAATTTCTGAAGCAATCACCAATTGTTCCCACAAACGTCTTGGAAGCTCAAATTGAGACGTTTTTAAAATTGTTTTTTTTGGGAATGCTGTTTTAATTTCTAATAAACGTTCCAAACAATCTGAAAATTCTTGTTTGATAAAGTTAACTTTAATCTGAAACTTATACTCTCTTTCTGCCAATTCCAAAGCACCATAAGCGGATAGCTTTAGAATGGAAGGCGCACTCAACCCCCCATGAGTTACAAGTAACGGCCCTTCAGATTGTAACGTGCTATTCACTACTGAGATGTGGACATCTGCCGCGACTACACCTGGAATAGATTTAAGACGCGGATCTTTAATATTAAAGGTAAACAAAGAAGGAACTGGAGAAATGACTTGGTGGCCAAGCGATTCTAATAGTTTCCAAATTTTTGGATTACTACCCGTCGCAATTAACAGTTTTGGAGCGCTAAAAATTCCTTTTGTAGTATTTAATTCCCAAGTTTCATTTTCGTGTTTAATTTCTTGTACTGAGTGATTTAACAACACTTCAATATGACGTGTTTTAACTTCTTCTAAGAAGCAATCGATAATGGTTTGTGAGGAGTTTGAAACAGGAAACACACGCCCATCGTCTTCAATTTTTAAGGGGACACCGCGATCTTCAAACCATTGCATAGTATCGCCAGTCATATAGTTGTGAAAAGGACCTCGTAATTCTTTTTCACCTCTAGGATAATTTAAGACCAATTCATCAGGAATAAATTCGGCATGGGTTACATTACAACGTCCACCTCCTGAAATTTTAACTTTAGAAAGCACGTTAGCACCTCGCTCTAAAATAGCTATTTTTAAATTTGGATTCTGAGTTGCTGTATTGATTGCCGCAAAAAAACCTGCGGCACCTCCGCCTACAATTAAAACATCGTAATTATTCACACTGCAAAAGTATAAACTAAAGCGGGATTTCCATTACAGAAAGCCCGCTTTATATAAACTTAACAAATACTGATGCTAAACACCACTATTAAAAAATTATCGAAGTAGTTTATGGGAGTGAAAAAGTGATTGATGTACTAGTACCAAATTGACCTCCTTGAGCTAAGGTTTCCAAACAAACTGGCTTTGTAACTATAAACGAACCATCCCCATAACTACAACATATACCGTCTCCCCAAGCATCAAATATTGTGAAGGTATAATCACCGTCAGGAAGTGTGTACGATGCATTAAAAGCTGTTTCTCCTGGATAAGGTCCTCCAGACGCAACAATTGTATTGGCAGAATTCGTGATTTCCCAACTTGTCTCTTCAGGATAACTATCAAAATCTATTGCCAAATGTATATCGTTAGATTCACATATTTTGGTATATGTAATTGTAATCTCTTCTGATGTTGACACTAATCTAAGAACAATAGTTTTTGTGACACCTGTTGGTATGTTAAGTAATTCAAAATCAATCATGGTTGAACCACTGAGTTGACCTGCTCTAATATCTACATTTCCACTAAAACTATATTCAAGTGCACTTCCTGTTGAAGCACTGGTTACCTCAATTGGAATAGAACGGTCTGCAGTATGTGCTTCTGAAGTTGCGTTATTAATACCTACTTGAAGTTGAGGTGAAAAATAATTGACGCCTTGGGCATAGAATTGAATATTCTCTAGAGTTAATTCTTCTAAATTAAAACCACTACTTGCGGCTTCTCTTTGTATGGCATTAAACCCGTGAAATATCATACCCTCAAAACTTCCCATTCTATTTGTAGCTTGGCGAGTTTCAATATCTCCAGTGAAGTTAATGTACCCTCCATTTTCGCCCAAATCAATGCCATAATTAATACTCGTATTAACTGTTTCGCCATCCACACCTCCTTTAAGACTCTCAGCCTTTGAAGAATAATTTGCACCTGAAGTCACATTTACTGCAAGTTCGTTGGTGTTCTTTTTTAATACAATATTAAGGACTCCTGCAATTGCGTCTGATCCATATTGAGCTGCAGCTCCATCTCTTAACACTTCAATTCGGCTAATCGCTGCTGAAGGAATTGAGTTTAAATCTGTTCCTACAGAACCTCTTCCGACTGTACCGTTCACATTTACTAATGATGTGGTATGTCTTCGTTTTCCGTTAATTAATACCAAAACTTGATCCGGCCCAAGACCTCTTAAGGATGCTGGATCGATATGATCTGTTCCATCCGAAATTGTTTGAGTGTTTGAGGCAAATGAAGGTGCAACATAGTTTAATATTTGATTTACATTTACTTGTGGACCTAAAGTTGTTAATTCAGAAATATCAATAACATCAACTGGCACAGGAGTGTCCACTGCTGTCCTGTTAGCATTTCTTGATCCAACAACAATTTCATCTAAAGAAACTCCTGAAGATAAAACAACATTCACTGTTGATGTTCCATCCATAGTAACCTCTTTTGGATTAAATCCAACAAAAGAATAGACTAAAACATCTCCGTTTGAAACACTCAAGGAATAAGAACCATCGAGATCAGAGGAAGTTCCAAGAGAAGTTCCTTTAACACTTACAGAAACTGCTGATAAAGGATCATTATAGTCGTTTGTAACAATTCCACTAACCTCATAAGTTTGGGCTAATGCTGAGTATGACACAAAAAAGAGTGTCATTAAAAAGTAGGTTTTTAATTTCATAATCAATTAGGGGTTAAGTTATAATTCGAGCAATATATAATTTTTTAATTTAAAAAAATAAATTATTCTCAATAAAAAATGGTTTAAATTAAATTATTTATTGTAAAATGCAATTTATATTGTTTATTCTTCATTAATAAAAGTAAAACAATATACGCACATACAAAAAACTACACTATATAGAAAAATAATGAGCAACCCAAACCTCAAATACCTAACAAGAATTACAACAAGAATAGACTGTCTCAACAACAGATAAAGAATTTCTTGATACGAACTATCCTCGAAGCAAAGCCTTGGGGAGTTCTTTTCGATTAAAATTAATCATCTATTTAGAGTGTTATAAAATAATGGATTTTTAAATAGTTTGAAACTTGATAAGTTTAAACAAAAAAGCCTCTCAAGATGAGAGGCTTTTTGTTGTTTAGTGCGGGCGGGGAGACTCGAACTCCCACACCTCGCGGCACTAGATCCTAAGTCTAGCGT
>JGI20154J14316_10001701_pt1 | contig 19198 bp, 17 predicted proteins | sample COG_04_FD_14316 | JGI IMG/M metagenome (IMG submission 14316) | reverse complement strand
TGCTTCTAGTGCTGCTTGTTGTGCTGCTGCTGCTGCTTGTTGTGCTGCTTGTTGTGCTGCTGCTTGTTGTGCTTCTAGTGCTGCTTGTTGTGCTTCTAGTGCTGCTTGTTGTGCTGCTTGTTGTGCTTCTAGTGCTGCTTGTGCTGCTGCTGCTTGTTGTGCTTCTAGTGCTGCTTGTGCTGCTGCTGCTGCTGCTGCTGCTGCTTTTTCCTTTTCCATTATTGCTTTTTGTGCGTTGTCTACCGATATTATTGCTTGTTTCTGTCCTTCTGCTTCTGCGTTCCGTGCACTAATATATGATGTATTTGTGGATACTCTTGCTGCGTTTGCGTCTACTGCTGCTTTTGCTGCTTTAATTACGTTTGCTGCTCCTATAGCTTTTGCTCTTTCTGCGGTGCCTATTGCTCCACCCTTTGAGTTATCTATTGCTGCTCGTGTTTCGAGATGTGCTTGCATTGCGAGTAATTTTGCGTTTGTGGATGTTCTTGCATGGTTTGCTGCTTCTGATGCGTGTTGTTGTGTTTTCTGATACTTAAGATCAACTTTTTGATATGCAGCGTAGGCTATTTCGTAGTAATTTGTCGCTACCGCATTTACTGTGGATGCTCTTGCTTTGTCTATTTCTATTTTTGTTTTTTCCAATACGTTTCTTATTTTGTTAACTAGTTCTCTCGCTTCTTTGATCTTTTCTTGTGCTAAATCTGCTGATCTTGTTGCTGCTTTTGATGATTCTTCTACTTTAAGTGCTTCAGCTACTGCTTCCCATCTTATCGTCTCTTCGTCAAGATGAGCGTCACGATCTGCCCATGCATTGTCCATTACAAGTTTTCCCAGTCGGGCATTTTCCTTGTCTGCTGCTACTTTATCTTCATTATTCTTGTACTCTGGAGGTTTGTCATAAACTGCATAAATTGCATTACTCATAGCTCCTCCCATATATCCAGTATCATCTTCATAATTACATTTCCCATTTGGGTGAACCATGTTGGTTCCTACCGCTTCTCCATATCTCGTTGCCGCAGCGAAATCATTCGAACCAGTACACCAACCTATTTTTTTACCAACTTGTTCGATCTTATTTTGAGTTGCATAATATTTATAACCCTGACTGATTGCCAATTGCCTACATTCTTCTCTACTGCGATAGAGGTTTCTTGATGTATTAGTCATTGCTCTAACCCCGTCATCATTATAACAACCTTTATATTGACCTTCTGTTCCTGTTCCTGGTATTGTTAGTTCCTTTAGTCGTCCTATTAGACCTGCATTACTTTCTAAACCTTCCTTATATGCCATATATTGTGCAATATGAGTTGCAACAAGCATGATAACTAATGCAACAAGTGCTATTATCAGTGTGTTAATTGTAACTAGGTTTTTCATATGATAATTACCGATATATTATATGAAGATACTATTTATAAATTTGAAACATTCTTTACTTAATTCTGTGACTTTTTCATAACAAACTCCATAAAGTTCATGGATTTTTCGAGATGTTGATCTGTTTCATCGCTTAATTCATGTGTAATCTGGATAGTTCTAGAAGGCATTGATTGACCCATTGCTTGACCCATAGTTCCTTGTGGAGCATAGGACCCACCAGTATTATTTACATTTATAACAATAGGGCGTCTTCCTCCAGGTCCTCCCGTGCTAGGTCCTCCCACACCAGGTCCTCCCGTGCCAGGTCCATCTATGCGAGAAGTACCTGCATGATCGGGGATTTCATACGTATTTCCTCCCTTCCCATGGGGAATCTCCTTTGAACTCAGTCCAGACAAATCGTCAGGATCAAAAGCAGCAGCAGTTCCTAAACCTTCCTTTGCTGCCATAGATTGTGCAACGTGAGTTGCAATAAGCATAATAACTAATGAAACAAGAGCTATTGTTAGTGTTGTAATAGTGCAACGTTTCATAATTTTGTATCTTATATATTTTGTAAAGATAAATAATATATCAATCCGATATGTAAATTGAATAATAAGTTTATTTTGTTGTACTAATAAAAACTATAGGTATAGGTAATGTCAACAAATCCATATTATAATGAAGATCCCGAAATTGTAGAAATTGGGGTAGACGAAGTAGGAAGAGGTCCTCTTTTCGGTCGTGTTTATGTAGCTGCAGCTATATTACCCAAACACAGCAATACTTATAATTATTCTCTTATGAAAGACAGTAAAAAGTTCACTTCAAATAAAAAATTAAACGAAACGTATGAATACATATTATCTAACTGTCATGACTGGGTAGTAAAATATGAAGATGAAACAGCTATTGATGCTATAAATATATTACAAGCTACTCAGAAAGCAATGCACGATTGTGTTCAAGAACTTATTGATCGAAATAAGTTGAACCCCGATAAGACATTGTTATTAATTGATGGTAATTACTTTAAACCCCATGTTGTATGGAATAAAGAAGAGGAAGATTTTCAGTGTTACGAACACGAATGTGTCAAGGGTGGGGATAATTTGTATAGTAGTATTGCAGCAGCATCTATTATTGCAAAAGTTTCACGTGATACTTATATTGCAAAATTATGTGATATGCATCCTGAGCTTGATGAAAGATATCTTCTTCGTGGAAATAAAGGGTACGCCGCCAAACAACATAGAGAAGGTATTATGAATCATGGATTAAGTCCGTGGCATAGAAAAACATTTGGTATATGCAAACAATATGATGTGAATAGTGAATATGAAAACAAATAGTAACTGTTTGAATATGTGTGTGGTTATGATACATAACCTTTTACACGTTTTGATTTAATTGCTCTGTGACCACTTGTGGTATGTTTCGTAGTAAAATCCTCAACACTTCGTTTTGTAATGTCACCATCATGATTTACATAAATAATACTTCGTATATTAAAATGTTTCATTTTTAAGAAACAATCTATACACGGTGTCGAACAAAGTAGTTCTTCTGTATTAGAACTTCTCGCAATATATATATTTATTTTTTTCGTTATATTTTGTTTAAGGCACTTGCGTAGAACATCTATTTCTGCATGACACGAACAAGCACGTCCGATCATACCGTCTTTTGAATAGGTTCTGTATGTGTTGCATCCCCTAGCAACAATTTTACCTGAAACCACTGCTATACATCCTAGTTGATAACTAATATGAGATTTTTGTGCCTCTTCTATAGCAAGCGACATATACCTAGAATCGGAATTAGATAACATACCGCATGTATGTTATTTAATAATTTTATTGTCAATACGTCTGTTTATCGTGTTGGGCAATTCAATTTACGCAGAACACATTTCGCAAACTTCTTCATTTTGATTTGTTTGTTCATTTTTAATTATTTGTGGTGTCGGAGAGTCTGTTAGTTTTTTGGGAGGTTCAATCGTAAACTGTTGTGCTTGGTGTGATGCTTTTCTGCGTAAGTAATAAAGGCCCGTTTTCAGACCTTTTTTCCATGAGTAAAAATGCATTGATGTGAGTGTTTTGTATGTAGGTTTTTCGACCCATAAGTTCATACTTTGGCTTTGACATATAAATGCTCCTCTGTCTGCGGACATGTCAATAATATGACGCATAGGCATTTCCCAAACAATCTTATATTTATCCTTGAGTTTTTGTGGAATATCAAGTTGTTGTACGCTTCCCTTGTTTGCAATAATATTATTCTTTACCTGTTCGTTCCAGATACCAAGATCAATTAGTTCTTTCATGAGGTATTTATTTGCCACAACGAACTCTCCTGCTAGCGTGCGACGGCTATAAAGGTTGCTTGTGAATGGTTCAAAGCATTCGTTAAACCCCAGTATCTGTGAAGTGCTTGCGGTTGGCATAGGGGCTAATAATAATGAGTTTCTTACACCATCATTTTTAATTCTAGTTCGAAGATCTTCCCAGTCATAACGATCAGAAGGTTGAACCCCCCACATGTCAAACTGAAACTTACCTTGATGCAATGGTGAACCAATAAAAGAATGGTATGCTCCAGATTCCTTTGCAAGTTCGCATGATCGTTCTAGTGCGCCATGATACATAGTTTCGAATATTTGTTTGTTTACCTCTTTAGCCTCCTCGCTGTGAAACGCAATGTCTAGTAGAACGAATGTGTCGGCTAATCCCTGAACTCCGATACCAATAGGTCGGTGTTGTTGATTGCTATAGTTTGTTTTTTCCGTCGGATAAAAGTTAAAGTCAATTATTCTGTTCAAGTTTTTAGTAATAACCTTAGTTACATCGTGTAACTTTTCATAGTTAAATGTTTTTTTCTCAGTATCGACAAAACTGGGAAGTGCAATGCTTGCTAAGTTACATACCGCGGTTTCCTTATTATCGGAGTACTCTACAATTTCACAGCAAAGGTTGCTGCTTTTAATTGTGCCTAGATTTTGTTGGTTCGACTTTTTGTTGCACGCATCTTTATATAACAAATATGGTGTTCCGGTCTCCATTTGAGAATCTAATATTCTGTACCACAGTTCTCTTGAAGAGATACGTTTGTTATACATTTTGTCTTGTTCATACTTATTGTATAGTTTTTCAAACTCATCACCGTATGCGTCGCTAAGTCCGGGGCATTTGTTAGGACAGAAAATACACCATTCTTCATCATTCTCAACCTTATTCATAAACAAATCAGGTATCCATAAACCATAGAATAGATCTCTTGCTCTCATTTCCTCGTCGCCATGGTTCTTTTTCATTTCTAGAAACTGTTCGATATCTGCATGCCATGGTTCAAGGTAGATAGCAAATGATCCATTTCTTTTTCCACCCTGATTAATGAACCTTGCTGTATCATTGAAAACCTTTAACATAGGTACAATGCCTTGCGACATACCATTTGTTCCTTTGATTACTGATTGATTAGCACGTATGTTATGAATATGCAAACCAATGCCGCCAGCCCATTTCGAAATGCGCGCGCAGTCATGTAATGTATTAAAAATGCCATCTAGACTATCTTCTTCCATAGCGATCAAATAACATGAACTCATTTGTTGGCGTTGTGTTCCTGCATTAAAAAGAGTAGGCGTGGCATGGGTAAAATATTTTTGAGACATAAGATCGTATGTTTCTTGAACAGCATGCATGTCGTTTTCATGTATAGCAATAGCTACTCTCATCCACATGTGTTGAGGTCTTTCTACAATGACACCATTTATTTTGAATAGGTACGATCTTTCCAATGTTTTAAATCCAAAATAATCAATTAGGTAATCACGGTTATAGTCAATCATGTCTTCGATTTGATCTCCGTGTTTAGTCACAATATTATAGTAATCCATGTTAACTATTCTTGCCCCTCCATTTTCATCTGATCGAAATAACTTTTCAGTTACTTCGCAGAAAGAGCTAGAAGTTTTTTTTTGATGATTGCTTACAACAATACGTCCGGCAAGAATACCATAGTCTGTGTGGTGGCTTGACATTACAGCACAATGTTCTGCAGCTAATTCGTCTATTTTCGTAGTGCTTATATTATTATATAGTTGATCAATTACTTTCATAGCAAGTGATGTGTAGTTAAGTTTTATTCCTGCTTCAGAACCGAGCTTTTTAATGCGACGCAATATCTTATCGAAAGAAATGGTCTCGGGGTTTCCACATCTTTTAATAACAATCATATCAGATGCATCTTCGCTATCGTGTTCAGATGAAACAAAGTTTGACATACTTGTCTATTAGTATATTATATACATAGAGTTATCTCTAACCATATTTCTGTATAACTTTTGAAAATAAGTTGTTAAAAACAAAAACGTTGTCATTGGGATGACAGCGTTTTTGTTTTGTTTTTAATTTTTATATGTGTGTTTCGTCTATCGATTCTGTTCGTATATGCATGATTAAATTATGTGATCCGGCTAATAAATGTGGGGATACTGGTCTTGGGGGCATTGGTTTAGGTGTAGATATATCGATCTTTGCTATATCACAACTATCATCACTGTCATCCATTTCAGCAAATATATCAGGTGTGAGTTTTTCTTTTGTTGGCGGTTCTGTCTCATCATCTGTATCAAGATCTATTAAACACCTACTACAATTTAGTGTTTCGTTTGATACCCTTTTTTTAGGTGCTCTATGAGCATAACCTGTTTTGCGTTCTTTTAGAACTGTATCCCATGTTTCATTAAAGTTTTTTATATTTAATTCAAACCACAGCTTATTACGTATAACTAGAACACAGCTTATTTCTTTTAATTTCCAATAGTATGTGTGAACGAGATAATGCCCAAGTTCGTTATGTTTTTTTGTAATCATCGGAACCCATTTGTTTGTATATTCCATTTCGTCCATTTCTAAAGGTTTGTGTTCATATTCTGGTAAGTTGTCTTTGTTAATAAAGAACATAGTTATACCTTTTAGATATGATCCATGAACATTATCACACTTAGTTTTGAGAAACGTTCCATCTTCATCGAATGCTTCCCGATCAGTATATTCGATAAATCTAGTTTCCAAAAAGTCGCATTTATCTAGATCACAAACTTCCATTTGAATTTGCATTTGAACCCAATACGGTTTGAGTGGAATGCCTGTTATGTCACGGTTTACAATATTTTTGATTTCAAGCATGCGACCATATAAATGACTTTCTCTGTTTTCAACAATGCCGTCTGGAGAAGCCCCTATAAAGCTGTGATCTCTATGTGGAATGCAACCATATTCACCAACAGTTACGTTGTTTACCATTTCATAGTACATTGTAGATACTTGTTCATACCGTTGGCCCCAATGCATCGGAGTATTAATGTTTAAAGCCAAGAATACTTTAGAGTTTACGATTTCCAGTTCATCGTCTGATTTCGCAAACTTTACTATATCTAAGCTTTGATAGTTTGATATCGGAATACCTGTAAGATTTGGCATCACCATATCCATGGTAATTGGTTTGCATTTTTCAAATATCAATTGGTTACGGGTACTCTCAGTTTCAATAGCTTTGTATGCATTACTTGCTGTTATGAGGGTATGACGATAAGTATGCCATTCCATTGTTCGTTGTTCTGGTTGTGGAACTTCTTTTAAATGACGTAGTGTGGTTGCGATTGTTCTTTTATCTTCATTACATGGAAATATGTAAGTCTTTGTATTATCCGTTAAATATCCGGTATGGTATGATCTTTTCGGCATTACTTGAATATAAAACATATCGATTGCATAATCAATAAGCTCTATTAATGTGTCATCTTCAATATTCCCATTACTAACCATACTTGTTTGCGGTATAGTTTCTTGGATAAGATCTTCTACTGCATCCATCATTTCCTCGTGAAAATTAGGAGTGTGTATGTTTTTTGGATTTTCATACACATAGTCGTACATTAGCTGTATAATAGTACTTATAATTTCAGTTCGTTCTTCATAACTGATCGTGTCATCCTCTACTTCTGGAATATCTTCAAACTTAATTTCATCCAGGGTATCTACAAGATCATCTAGATCGTGTAGATATGTAAACATTTTAGTTTTGCGGTTAATCTAATATAACAAGATGTTGTTATATTGTAAACTATATAATAACTTATAGGTATTTCTATATTCACCAATCAATTTGTTATTATAAATGTTGTTTAGTTATGGGAATGCAACAAATAGCAATGATTTAAATATACCTTCTAGGTCAACTGCGAAAAGAACACTTGTAGAAAGTATGTTGCCCGAAACAACTCCATGGGTAATGTGTATCACTAGAAGTTCTCACGAATATTATATAAATCGTTTTACACATCAGATTACGTGTGAAAAACCAGATTATTTTAGAGATTATGAAAACAGAATAATAGATAAACAACGACAAGAAACAGATAAAGAGATGGAATTGTTGAGAAGAAAGGTTCACATATATGAAGGAAAAGCTTATGAAGAACTATATGCAAAGACTATTGATACATCTTTTATTATTCACCCCAATTATACACATGAAAAAGGAGATACTGTTTGGTATATACCAAACTATGTAGATCCTCTTATTAAATCAACCGTTGTTGATGTGCAGCATGATAAGCCGCCCTTCTACACAATACGTTATAATATTGATAATAACTTGGAACAAGACTATATTGAAAAAAACACAACTTCGGTGCGAATTAAAAAGTACCCGTAAAGCATTATGCGTATAGTTTAGTTATGCTATAGGCATTGTATCTAAGAACATCAGTATGGGGTCATATTCATGAGTCTTCTCTATTTTCAAAGTATCCATACCATCATTAGGGGTTTCTATGTCATTATTTTCTTCACTAATTTCCGTATCATTACTTTCTTCGGAACTGTTTTGTTCGCATTTATCGATAAACTCCTGTGCAGATGCTTCACCATGATTTAATAATTTTTTTCTCTCTTCAATGTTATTAAATGTCTCTTGTAAGTTTGTAATTGTTACGGATGGTATATCTATTTCTACATAGTTAGGAATAGGCTCTCTAATTTGCATATCAATTCGTCTATCGTAAATATTGACTACAATTTTGTATATAAGTTCGAGTAAATATTCAAAAATTGTAGTGTCTTGCGAAATATCACGACTATATTTTTCATGTGGTTTCCCCCCGATACCAAGGATCTCACTTTTGTCAGGATAGATTTTAAGACATTGTGATATAGGATAATTTGTAATTATACCCCCGTCAATATAACAATTTCCATCAATCATAACAGGTGACAATAAAACCGGATATGCAGCAGACATGTGAATAGCTTCAAGAATTGGTAAATCTGGAAATGTTTCATGTGATACAGTGATTAATTTAAATGAGTTGACTTCAACTGTATAAAAGAATATTTTGACCCCCGTGAGTTCGAAAAATTGTTGCATGGTTATCTCGAGTGATATATCTTTTGTGTTAAAAAATGGTTCCATAAATGTTACAATCATCTCTGTTCCGAAAAAACCCTTTTTTGTAAAGACATCAAAAATGTTTGTTAGGCTTATTTGAAAAACATTATCCCATGGTCTCCCTATTATATAATCAACTATAGTTTGCATATCAAACTTGAGGGCAATAAGTACAGAAAGGAGTGTCCCAGCCGATACAGAGTGTATCGTTTCTATCTCATTTTCATTCCATATACCATTTTCGTGTAATCTTTTTAGCGCACCTAAGAGACGAACTGATGCAGCCCCTCCTCCAGGCAAAACAAGGTGTTTGATTGTCATATTTTAGATTACGTAATACTTCTATTAATATATGTTGCATTCCGTTTATTATATTTTTTTCGTATATGAAATTATACAATGGATAATATATTTACTTTACACAAATACGAAAGTGAAGAGAGCGATTATAACTTGAACATAGATGATCTATACGAGAAGAAGAGAGAAAAAGACGAAGAACAATTAAAGATTTTTAGTAGAATGTTAAAAAGGGTTCATTCCCGGATCCAGACTACTTCAAGACAACGGGGTGCAGACAAAATATGTTGGTTTGTAGTTCCCGAACTAATGTTAGGTATTCCTTGTTATGATCAAGGAATGTGTGTCGCATTCATAATGGATAAATTAAAAACGAACGGGTTTAGAGTTCAATATTTTCACCCCAACACAATTATGATTACATGGCACCATTGGGTTCCTAATTATGTTATTCAAGAAATAAAAGAAAAGACGGGTCGGGTATATGACAACCAAGGTAATGACCTAACTCCAAAGCCTGATGTAGACTATGAAACAAATAGCAAATACAATATTGGAAATAAAAGTTCAATAATAGGTGATAATAGTCAAACCGGAACCAATATTGTATTTAAAGCAGGTGATAATGTATTCCAAAAATCTAAGCGACAATCGTATGCATCCAAAGAAAATGATAAAAAATATACACCGATCGATAATTATAAACCAAAAGGAAATATGGTATACGATGAAACATTTTTATTTGACATGAATAAGATCAAAAGTAGGACATAATCAAATGATTTGATTATACTGAACCAGGATTTTTTATTATTTCACGAAGTTTTTTAATATAGTCCATCTGTTTTTGGCTTGTATCAATTGCTTGTAATTCCACAATAGCCTCATATACTTTGATATTATTTAGATACTCGATACTGCATGACAGATTTATTTGATTTACAAGTTCTCTTACAGATCTTGTAAGTTCTTTTACCATATCTGCAGTAACAATAGAGGTTACCCTTACCTGGTCTGATATTGAATTATCAAACACAAATAGTTTGTTTAATATGATTGTAAGTTTGGATTGACGGATGTTAACATTAGAAACCATATTTCTTAAATTTATTGCATATGTTTCTAAAAGTCTATCTTTTGTCTTTTTTGATATCTGTGGCTGGTCACTTGTCTTCTTTCTAGGAGGACATTCGTATTTTTTACCCAGTTCATCATAACATTGATCCGCATTGAAATCACGATACTTACATATACTACTTTTATTGTAATCTGTTAAAGGTATGTCGCCAAATCTGTGTATGTTATCAGGAAGTGCCGATTTTCCTGTGAATATTGTGTAGAAATCTTGTAAGTTTTTTCTGTATTCTTCTTTGGTTTCGTCTGACATCCCGATAAACGCCCCGGTTTCAATATCATACTCGGAATCACAATATAGATCATATAACTCAGGAATATCTAAATGAGACTCCATTGAGTTATTACCTTGACGACATACATCACCACTGCCAGTAAGACTTTGTATTTTTGCCCCACAAAAACTTAATTTAGATAGAGCAAGATCCTCGCCGAATACATCTACATTATCGTCAAATATTGCTCCCGATTTAATATCCCCTTTATCATCTTTGTATTCATAACTAGGTCTGATTGCAGAAACAATAACAGAGTATATTTTAGCAATATTCAAGTATACCGACACAACCTGATTACACATAATGGGTTCATATTCAGTTTTGTTTTCTTTAAACATTGCATTATATTTTGCAAGTATATCACCCGTTGTTGCTCTTTTTGTAAATGCCTCGTTTGTAAGTTGGGTAATCTCTTTACACTTTCCTGATTTGTTTAAGTCTGAAAGGCTTTCCATGTTCATTGTTAATATATAATGAGCTACAATGATATCGAGAACATCGCCATATTGTAATTTAGACATTTCTTCGTCAGACACGGGGCGACCTCCTCCTTTTTGTTCATTTTGTTCATTTTGTTCTGATTTTGTAAAGTTGTTTCCCATGGTTGTCTTGTATAGAATAACTACAGATTTTATATGGTTTAATAAAGTGTATGAATTATAAATTGAATGAGAATAACGTAAAATATGGAGAATAAATATCCATTCACTAAATAGGTTAACTTTAGTGTACAATGCCAAAATATACTAGTAAAAAAAATAAAGGAGAACGAACCCCACATGATAAAGCAAAGATGTGGGATATTTTTGAAACAGAACTCGGAGATAAAACAAGGGGATCTGTTAGTTTAGAATGTATATATCGAGAATGTGGGGATCGGGAATGCTGTGAACAATGTTCATTTAGTTTAGCATTTTCAGACGAGGGGTTTCTAACTTGTACAAATCAAAGATGTGGTATTATTTACAAAGATACAACCGATCAAACTGCTGAATGGAGATATTATGGTGCAGATGATAACCAAAGTGGTGATCCTACACGATGTGGTATGCCAATCAATCCACTTCTTAAAGAGTCTTCTTATGGATGCAAAGTATTATGTAGTGGACATACATCATACGAAATGCGAAAGATCCGTAGATACACTGAATGGCAATCAATGCCATATAAAGAGAAGTCTCAATATGACGAGTTCCAGATTATTTATACTATGGCGCATAACGCAGGCATGCCTAAGCTTATTATTGACGATGCATTGCGATACCACAAAAAGATATCAGAGTATTACCAGACATTTCGTGGAGAAAACAGAGAAAGTATTCTAGGCGGATCTATTTACATCTCGTGTAGAGTGAATAATAATCCTCGAACACCAAAAGAAATTGCATCAATCTTTCATCTAGATGTTCAAAATGCTACACGAGGTTGTAAAAATGTGCAACAGATTATTAACGTTATTGAGAAAGATATGGAAAATAATGAGAAAACAGTGTTAAGTAAGACAACTCCAGATGACTTTATTGAACGTTACTGTAGTCGTTTAAATATGAACCAGGAGCTTACACGTCTTTGTCATTTCATTAGCATTAAAGTAGAGAAGTCAGACATTATGCCTGAAAATACGCCACATTCCATTGCCGCCGGAATTATTTATTTCATTATCCAATTGTGTGGGTTATCCATATCAAAACGTGAAGTAAAGCTAGTTAGCGAGATCAGTGAAGTGACTATTGGAAAGTGTCACAAAAAAATAGAAAAACATAAAGACACTCTTGTTCCTCAAGCAATTATTAATAAATATTGTCAAGTAACAAGTGTATAATTACACCTACTGAATAATAGGAAAGTGAATAACAAACAAATTATAAAACGTTATATATGCAATACCTATTTCAAAAATTATATCATAAGTAAGAACATTAAATACTGTTTTTTTGGGAGAATATTCAACCCTATATTCCCCCGATTTTTCGTCAATACCTTCTATTTCAACGTCTCTAAACATTTTTTTATACGATATGTACGTCCAGATTGAACTTATGTAGATCATAGATAGGAACATAGTAAATATTCGATATATGTGTGATGTGTTATAGAACATCGTGATTGTATTATATAATGTGGCGGTTGCCATAATTGACAGTGAAGTAGTTGTGTTGACTTGTCTTCTTGATCTTGTTGTTAAGTTTGAGTTTTTACTTATCATGTTCACTGCCATATAAAAAATAAGCATGTGGTATACAGCTTGATAATGCATAGATAATGATCTATCGCCAAAATAAAGACCAATAATAGTAACTACTCCTCCTTCTTGTGTCCCTTGAAGTGCGATACCAATGTACTTGTTAACGGGTAGTTTCGTTTTTTTTCGTACTTTTATTACCATTGGGTTGATAATGCGGCTTTTTGTAACATTCAAAAATAATTCGATTACCGTCCAAAATAAACTAGAACCTATGAAAACAGACATATATTCTAGTGTATTGCGTTCTATATAATCATGATAACAGAGACATAACCCAATAAGTATGTATGCTATCTTTTTATTTGCATCTGTTGCAAAGTCTCCAGTCCGAGTAATATAGTATTTTTTTGTAATGATATCCATACTAATAAGATGTAGCTATCCTTAATATATATTAGATTTAATAAATGACAAAACATAGTATTGTCATTTATAAAGTAATGTTACGATTTCGTATTAGTAGATGTTATAAACCTTGAATTTATAAACCTTGAATAAATATCGTTTACCTCATTATCACCGGAAGATGATGGGGTATTATCATGTCTACGTTCTATGGTATTTTCAAAAATAAGGTTTCCATGACTGTCTTTGGTTGCACCTAAGAACACGCGCTGTTCAAGCTCAAGAACCCTGTTTTCTAAGTCTTGTATTTTTTTCTCACACGATTCTATAATTTCTCTACTTGAGGTACCTCCCATTATAGTATATTTTGATATAATAAGTAACTATTAATATTTGACCATCTTCACATTCGGTATTAATTTACGGTTGGGTTTTCGATAGGATCCTTACTAATAATAGACGGGTGTAATAGGGTTGGTCTAACGACCTATCGTAGAATGCGACCCCGCCTTTCTTGTGCGACGTTTCGTTGTCTTGCGAGATTTTTTACTTTTTCTTGCTGAACGTGTTCGTTTTTGCTTTCTTGTTCTTCTCTTTCCACCCTTTTTGGGTGCAGCAGCAGATACTTTTGCTTTAATTTTAATAACGGGTTTACTGTTCTTAGAGAAGCCCGGATTATTTATAAGTTGTGCATGTTTGGGTCGAGGTTGTTTTGATACTGACAACATATATAGTATATTAAGAAATTATTCTACAGTAACCACTTTTGCTAGATTCTTAGGTCTGTCTGGATTAATTCCTTTACTAATAGATAATTTATAGGCAAGCATTTGGATAGGAACAATATTAATAAGGCTTTGAAATGTTTTATTAAATGGAACGCATACAGAATGTTTTACATTGTCAAAGAGAGAACTACTGTCTTCTTTGGTAAACCCATCATCTAAAGTATCCATACTATTGTGAATACATAAAATATTCGCACCTCTAGATGCTACCTCTTGTAGAGCATTGTAATTTTTAGAGAAGTGTTCATCAGACGGAACAAATATGATGACTGGAAACTCGTTCTCCAATAAGGCAAAAGGTCCATGTTTAAGTGCGGACGAAGAGTACCCCTCGGTGTGAATATAAGCTATTTCTTTTATTTTTAATGCTCCTTCTCGGGAAGTGCCTTCGCCCGTTCCTTTTCCAAGCAGAAAACAGCTGTGCTTATTGTGAAACATTTCAACAACGTCATCATTTATATATTTATTACCTACAGTTAAAGCACTTTCTATATCATGGCTAAGGTTACGAATATCACGTATATACTCTTCTCTCTTTACACTGTATATTCCTTTTTGTTGAGCTATCCAAACCGCAATCATTGTTAACACGAGGGTTTGGGATGTAAACGCCTTAGTTGATGCAACTGCTACTTCGGTACCAGCATTTAAGTATACCCCACAGTTTACCTCACGTGCGATTAGTGAGTCTACCACATTGACAACCCCTACTGTAAATACATTATGTTCTTTTGCAATAGAAATGCATCTATGTAAATCTTTTGTTTCGCCAGATTGTGATATAAAAATAGCTGTTGTATTCCCATTGCGTGGAATGTCTCTACTTGTGAACTCGGCACCATCAAATAGGAGAACACAATTAAGATCGCAAATTGTTTTAAAATGGTTCATTGCGATCATTCCAGAATGGAAAGAGGTTCCACATCCAAGAAGGATAAGATTATCCGTTTTTTTTATGGTATCTATATAATCTTGTAAACCACCTAGTTGAACAGTAGAATTAGATAGAACTCTTCCTCCCATACTGATTGCATTTTTGACGCACTCTGGTTGTTCGTGTATTTCACGTATTGTCCAATGTGGGTAAGGTGATGGATTATCTCTAATGAGTTGTTGATTTGCCTTTTTCATAGTATATGTGGTTCCGGTTGACATATTGATGTCTGATTTGTCTTCTGATATACTCAATGTGCAAATATCACGAGTGTTTAAAATAAAATAGCTGTTCACTCGGTTTCCAAAGCCTGCTTGTTCTGATACAACAATAATTTCATTGTCTGTTTTTCCAACTAACAATGGACTTCCATGACGAACGCAGTATAAGTTGTTAGGTGTATCTTTACAGAAAATAACAAGTCCCCAAGATCCAGACATTCTCTCTTGAACATGCTGAATGCATTCCTCTACACCAGCAACATCTTTACTATATCCGTCCAAATATACATTTTCCAATAAGTTTGCAATAACTTCTGTATCTGTTTCGCTTTGAAAAATCATACCTTTCTTAATGAGAGAAGATTTTAGATCACGATAGTTCTCCAATATTCCATTATGAACTATTGTGAAATAGCCGTTTGTGCTTGTATGAGGGTGAGAGTTTGTGTCAGTTTTTGCACCATGTGTAGCCCATCTTGTGTGACCAAATCCAACAAAAGAACTTGAATGTTGTGATAAATGTGGTTCGATTAATTGAAGAGCTGTGCTTTCTTGAGTTGAAGCAAACTTTGTGGTAGTTGTAGTATAACTACCACTTTCATTGCTAATTGAACATATGCCAGCAGAATCATACCCTCTATTTTGCATGTATTTTAATCCGCTAAATAAGATCGACGAGCAAAGCTCTGGGTTGTTACACAATGCCGCAATAATTCCACACATTTTTTCTTATAGATATGTATTATAATTCTTAAAATGATAATACGTATTATTTAATAACTAACTAATTATCGAACTTGTCAATATAATACTTATTTATAAATCCGGTTCTTTCACGTGGTGTAAGAAGACCCCATAAATATTTCCCAAACCTTTCCTTTTCTGAGTTGGGTAAATGATACGCCATTATGACATGATCATATATTTCCATAGAGTAATTATTTTTGTATTTAATATGTCTCCTGAGAATATCCCCAAAAATCACGGTTGGTATTTCTCTAACATCTTTTTCATCGTTACAAAAATTAATAATATTATAAAAAAATGATATAATAAATGTGTTTTTTAGTGTAATCAGTGTGTCCTCATCTTCTTCATCACTATTTATATGTAAAAACAATAACGAACAGTTTTTAACGACTTTATAATCCTCTGTAAAACTGCGTATGTCTTGTAAAAGTTCGGGTGGTTGTGGAGAGTAACAAAAGGGCATAATGCATTCTGAAATTATTTCTTGTGGTAAATATGGTAAAGTTTTCATTACTATCTATTTAATATATTCCACACATGTTATTAAATAAGTTTAAACCTAGAAAACACAAGAGTTATATAATATATAAAATACCGACAATGGATTTTGTTCCTGTTATTATGGCAGGTGGAATGGGGAAACGTATGTGTTCCGATCTTCCAAAGGTTTTACACCTTTTTATGGGAGAACCCATGCTTGTAAGGATAATTAGAACAACTCTTGAATTAAGACCGTTGGGAATTGTTATTATTGTAGGTATTTTTCGAGATATCATAAGCAAAACATTAGGAGAACATTTGTCTGAAAAAGAAATGTCTACACTTTTGCTAGTGGATCAACCAAATCCCCAAGGAACAGGACATGCGGTTCAATGTGCTTTACCTATACTACAATCAATATGTTACCATCACACAAAGATTGTTGTTTTATCTGGAGATGTTCCCCTTATTTCCACCGACATGATACACGAGATGCGAACAATAGATAGCAATGTAGCCTTAGCAATCACCGAAATGGATGATCCAACCGGTTATGGAAGAATTGTAGTGGACGACCGTAAACAATTTTCGAGAATTGTTGAACAAAAAGATTGTAACGAAGAAGAAACGGAGATCAACATGATAAACTGTGGACTTTATATGTTTTCATTTAATGAACTTTTGAGGTATCTTCCATTGATAACAAATGAAAATGCTCAGAAAGAGTACTATTTGACAGATTTATTTTATATGTTAATGCGTGATAATGTAAAAACAAAGGTAATTGAAATACCCCAAGAGAAACAATATCAACTTCAAGGAGTAAATACACCAGAGCAATTAGCTGAACTACAAACTATTGCAGAAAGCGATACTATGTTTTTTGAGAAAAAATAAGGTTGTTTTGTATTCTTTATTTCTGCAATTATGGTAAATAATTAATTGCAAAAATAACACCAAATGTCTGAAGAAATTATCGATTATACAAAACATGCAGAAATTTCATCTACAATAAAGACAATACGTTTTGAAAAGGTAACCCGAGAATGGAATACATTATCAAATATGACATTGGAAGAATTAGAAACGATTGGAGGTAGAAGTAAAGTCGGATGCGATATAATAGACTACTATTTCTTTACAGAGAGACTTCATACAGTTGGGAATAAAGGTATCAACTTTTTTGATTTTTTACGTGACATAGAAATATACAAAGAAAAACATTATATACAAACACTCATCACGTTTTGTGAAAATAATAATAGGTATAAAGGTAGTCTAACCAAACGGTACTATTATATATATGGTTTGTGTTTTGGTAGAATAAATGCGTTCAAAATAACAAATGCCCTGCAAATATACAAAAAATATAATTGTGAACGAGTGCTCGATCCATTTTGTGGATTTGGAGGACGATTGGCTGCTGCCGCTATGATGAACATCGAATATAGGGGTATGGATATAAATGATAATTTACAACCACTATACACCAAAATGATAGATGATTTAGTAAATGAGGACAATAAAGAAAAGGTTTCAATGAATGTAGAAGATAGTGATACTGTTGATTTTGTTGAATATGCAAAAGGATATAAGTATGATATGGTGTGTACGTCACCTCCATATAAAAATATTGAAATCTATCGGTGTAGTGTAAAACGGACACAAGAAGGATGGTTAGGTTTTTATAATCGTGTATTTTTCTCTCTATGGTCTGGTCTCTCTTCTGGTGGATTTTTTGTGATTAATATAAACAATGATATTTATGAACACGTATTGGTTAAATTATTTGGAGAATGTAAAGAAAAGTTCTTGTTAGTAAAGACCAAAAAGAATAGCTACGACGAATATGTGTATGTATGGCAAAAATAAATACGTAATAACAATACGTAATAACAACTTAGATATTTTATTATATTTTTCTAGAAAGGTGTTAGTAATACTATGTTTAAATATGAGTATGACTTTTCAATTGTAATGGGCTATTATAATCGAAAGCCTCAATTAAAACAAACGTTGGACAAGTTTAAGGAAACCTACGGAGCTTATAATTATGAAGTTGTCATTGTAGACGATAATAGTACTCCGGAACATCATCTTGACGAGTTAGTTAAAGAGTATGCTTACCCAATTAATCTACTCAAGATTACAGCGGAAGAAAAGGGGGATCGTATAAATCCATGCTCGGTATATAATAAGGGGTTTCGAGAAGCAAAAGGTAAGATTGTTGTTATTCAAAATCCTGAGTGTATTCATTTTGGAGACCTACTTGGTCATTTAAAATCAAATATTGGACACAACGATTACCTTGCATTCTCTGCATATAATTGTACAAGTGCCGAGTTTACAGATAACTTGTTGAAAAATATTCATCTTGTAAATGATCCTGCTTTCAATGCACAAAACAGTCTATGTTGGTACAATCATCCGGTTACTCGTCCAGTTCACTACCACTTCTGTTCGGCAATGATGAATGATAATCTCAAGATGTTAGGAGGATTTGATGAGGAGTTTGCAAAGGGTGCATGGTTTGATGATAATGAGATCCTATTGTCTATTTCAGCAAACCTGGGACTGAAAATCCAAACTCTTAGTCCCGATGTTGGATTTGTAGTTCATCAGTGGCATCCACGTGATGCAGAATCAAAGTTTACAAAAGAGCAACATGCTGCTTTAATTCAAAAGAATAAGGCATTATATGACAGCTATGTGAAATATCACCAAGAACACTACTTAAACTTCCCTAAGTTATTACACCTTTATTGGGATGGATCTAACTTTTCATATTTAAATCTTCTTACTGTTTTATCATTTAATCGTTATCATACTGGATGGAAGATCAATGTATTTTGCCCCAAGGATCCAGTAAAGACAAAGTCTTGGACAACGAATGAACAAAA
>JGI20154J14316_10001695_pt1 | contig 19241 bp, 18 predicted proteins | sample COG_04_FD_14316 | JGI IMG/M metagenome (IMG submission 14316) | reverse complement strand
AACTATTATAACCACCTTCATTTAGATAAGTGTCAATACTCGTATCCCAATCTTTACGATCTACATTTTTAAAAATGAGACGCTTTTCTAAAGAGTGTGGCTCCTTGCCTGTTAAGTAAGTAATATCAGCCATCATTATTTGGAATATTGAGAGATTAAATCTTGTGCCTTAGTTGGGGGTACTGCTTCATGAAAATCATCGTTGACTAGACAAACGGGGCCTGTACCACAAGAAGCTAGGCATTCAGCAAACTCTAATGACCACGTGCCACAATCGGAGACAGCTACAGGCTGATGGTGAGAGTCACAAGCAGAACGATCTATGCCTGTTATTTTAGCCAGCTCTTCCATGAGTTCTTCACTGCCAGCCATCGCACATGACAATGTACGGCATACACGGATATGAAACTTACCTGGGGCACTTTGATGAAAGCCAGGGTAGAAACTAACGACCTCTAAGATGCGCATAGGAGCTAGCTCTATTTTTTCTGAAATCCAAGTAATAGCTTGGGCAGAAATAAAGCCAAATTGATGTTGAATAAGATGTAAAATAGGCAGAACAGAAGAACGAATTTGATCTGGGTAATGGGAAATAACCTCATCAATACGGCTTTCTAATTCAGGGGTCATAGCAAATGCAGGGAAATGCTGCTCACCTGCAGAAGCGGGGTGATTGACTTGCTGATCTAAAGTGGGGGATTTATCCATCATATTAAGCGTCTTGGGAAATAAGTTTTTGGAGATCATTCATGACTTGATGAGGGCCGATGTAGCTTGATCCTTTATAGCTATCTAAGAGAACTTTACCTTTGCTGTTAATAACAACTAAGCAGGGTATGCCTCTGCCTGCAAATTTTGTCCACATAGGAGAAGTTTTAACTTTGTTGTAGGGGAGTACTAACCAAGGCATTTTATCTCCAGTAATATATTTATTCATTGTCGACTGATTTTCGTCACTGCTGACAAAAATTAACTCAAAATTTTCTCCTTTATTTTTATTGTAAAAGTTAACAAGTTTAGGAGTAAAGGCACGACAAGGAGGACACCAATGAGCTGAGTAATAGATCGCTATATACTTAGGAGTTGATGTGTTAGGCGATGCTTTGATAATCCCTTTTTGTAGGCGTAACATATCATAATTGATGCTTTTAATATAAGAGGATGATTGAGCTTTTTGGGTATTTAAATTAGCCACACTGTCTTTTGCTTTAGCTATAAGGTCATTTGCTGAGTCTAATAATCCACTTTGCTTTTCTTTAGCTTTTGGTTTTTCTTCTTTAGTAAATAAGTTTTTAACTTTTCCAGTTAGGCTAGTAAAAATTGATGATTTTTTGTCTTCAACAAGCGGCTCATCTATCTTTTGAATTTCTTCGTCAATTTGCTTTTGAGGATTGTTTTTATTTTGCCATGCTAATAATGCAGCTTGAGCGCGCTCACTTTCAATCTGGATAGCTTGTTGTTGTGATTCTGGAGATAAATCATCCCAAGCCGCGGTTAACTTATTTCCTTTAATATCAAATATTACGCTTTGAATAACTTCTCCTGAGCGATTGACGCTAACAAGAATAGCGTTCATGATAGCTCCCTCTTTATTAGTCCAAAATGTGGGGTCGTAATCAAATTTCTTAGTTGCACTCTCTGTTGTAGAAGCCGCTGCGCTAGGCACTACTTTAGTCTCACCTAAAGCTGTTGAAGCTAGGCAACATGAAGTCAGAAAAATAAAAAAGAAACAATTCATTAAAATTGATATATTAACGGTCACATTCTCCCATCACAAAATCGAGAGAACCTAAAATAGTAGGAATATCAGACATAAGGTGTTGGGGTAATAATTCTTGTAAGATAGAAAGATTGATAAAGGATGGAGACCTTATTTTAAGGCGATAGGGGACACCTCCACCTTTGGAATAAATATAAAATCCAAGCTCTCCCTTAGGGTTTTCTGCTGCAAAATAAACTTCGCCTTCTGGAGCATCCAAGCCTTGGGTATTGATAATAAAATGATGAATAAGCTCTTCCATGCTCATGAGAACCTTTTCTTTATCTGGCAGGACATTTTTGTAGTCACTCACATTGATAGGTCCATCAGGTAATGTATCAAGTACTTGATAGAGAATAGAGATAGATTGACGCATTTCTTCTAGGCGTACTAGGTAACGATCATAGCAGTCACCGACTTCTCCTACAGGGACGTCAAATTCATATTTTTGATAACCTAAATAAGGTGAATTCTTACGTAAATCTCTTTTTACCCCAGAAGCACGTAAATTAGGACCGGTTAATCCCCAACTAATAGCGTCTTCACGGCTAATGATTCCAATGTCTTTAGTTCTATCAATAAAAATTTTATTTCGAGAGAGTAGTTTGTCAACTTCGTCAATAGCTTGTGTGCACTCCTCAAGGAAGGTTCTAATTTCAGCTTCAAAGCCTGGAGGTAAATCTCTAATTTGACCTCCTACACGAGTGTATGACGTAGTAAATCTAGCACCAGTAAGACGTTCACAGAGGTTGTAAATCTTTTCTCTTTCAGTAAAAGTATGAAGGAATACTGTCATAGCGCCTACATCCATGGCAAATACACCAACCCCGAGTAGATGTGATGATATCCTTGCTAATTCACAGCATAACACTCGAATAGCTTGACCTCGAGGAGGTAGTTCCCATCCCATTAGTTTTTCTACAGCGCAAGCGTAAGCGACATTATTTGCAAGAGGGGCAAGGTAATCTAATCTGTCTGTATACGGGACAAATTGATTGTAATGCATATTTTCAGCTATTTTTTCATCACCACGGTGAAGGAAACCGACTTCGGGACTAGCCTTGGCAATAATTTCGCCATCTAAATGTAATAAAAGCTTAAGTACTCCATGTGTGGCAGGGTGAGAAGGCCCCATACTAAGTACCATGTGATTGTCAGGTGCTTCTGTGTGGTACTTACTAGCTGAATCTTGAGTTTGGTAATGGACTTCGGTTTGACTCATAGAACAATTAAGAATTAATTTGGATTCTAGGCTTTTAAAATAGCTATCACAAGTTCTTTTTTCTAATAAAAAAAATAGAGCTTTGTAAGACTCTGTTTTGATGAACTTTAAATTAGCTTACCTTTAGGGTTTACCCTCTCTTGAATCAAGAAAACAAGCGTGGAAATAGATAATAAAAAGATAAGGTTTAAGACCGTTTCCCATAGATGACTTCCCCAGTGATAAGAAGTATTTGTATGGTTAAATTTGATGATAAATCGATAAACTTCATGAATAAAACCTATATAAATAATATTCATAGAAATTGAATGTGCTGCTAATCGCTGAATACCTCCTGCAATCATGATAAATATACTACTAAATCCCCAAAATAGCCCTTGGTTTTCATGGTCAAAAATAGATATAATTTCAAAATCAGCTATAAATCCGAAAATAAAACAGATTAACAAGAAGGTAAGGAAATTAAATTGTAAATTAACCAATAAAATAAACCAAATAATGGGATATATTTGCCAAATGAACTCTACAGGAGAGCCATGGACTATCATCCAAATAGCTATAAGTAAAAGTAAATGGAATATGAATTGCCTCATCGTGATTATATTTAGTTGCTAGGTTGCTGCACTAAAATAAAAAGCCATTTCAACTGCTTAAAGTCGACATTAGGCTTAATGATAACTGTATTGCCATTTATTTGAGAAACTTTGCCAATATCAATATGATTAGGGAAAACAGGACTGCTGTCACGAGTGATAATTTGTTCACCTATGGCCAGCTCAATTGATAACTGAGAGTCTCTGGTTAATGGTTTGAAAATTAACTCATTAGGATTATCTGTGCCACTTAAGACACCTTTGATTTGGCTGTTTTTGACCTGAGCCCCTAAATAAAAGTTTTTGTCATAAACAAGTAGTACACGAGCTAACCCATCACTAGGTATATCTACTATTTTACCAATTAAACCTTGGGGTGAAGCTACAGCTTGATTAATGCTAATAGAGCTCTCTTTGGGAAAAGAAATATAAATCTCTTTTCCGGTCGCGTTATTAGGTTTTTGGATTAACTCAGCCGTCATAGCGTCACTAAACTTATTTTGTTTGATGTTTAGTAGCTCTCTAAGCTCACTGTTTTCTTTAGCTAAAGAAGTAAACTCATTTTTTAATGTTTGTAATTTAGCGTAATCAGGCTCAATACTATTGAGTTTTGCTGTTAATTCTTCTTGAGTTTGAATATCACTAAAAAATGAGCCTATATTTTGATAAATATCAGACTCTTTATTTAAGAAAGTGAGCAGAATACTGTAGTAAACTTTCTGACCTGCAACTAAAGTTTTAGGGCTTAAATAACCCACAATTAAAGTGAGCAAAATAAAGGCTATTATGGGATAGCCATACTTACTCTTGATAGGTTTAGGCTTAGTTTTTAAGTTAAAAACACTTTTATTAATCATAGCCTAAACGAAACAATGAAAACTTAAGTGGCTTTTTCGAGCAAACTAAGGTTTGCGAGCGCCATACCACTGCCGTTAGCAATAGCTGTTAGTGGATCATCAGCAATAAACACAGGCAAATTAGTTTCCTCTTGAATAAGTTCCTTGAGGCCTCGGATAAGAGCTCCACCACCTGCAAGTACCAATCCACGATCGAGTAAGTCTGAAGCTAATTCAGGAGGGCATTCTTCAAGCGAGCTTTTGATAGCTCTAATAATTACAGCAATAGTTTCAGCCATAGATTCTCTAATTTCTGTAGAATTAATTTTTATAGACTTAGGTAATCCAGAGAGTAGGTCACGACCTTTTATTTCCATATCTGTTTCCTCTTTTTGAGGGTAGGCGTTACCAATACGGATTTTAATATTTTCAGCAGTTTTATAACCAATAAGTAAGTTATATTTAAGCTTAATATAAGTCATAATAGCATCATCTAAATTGTCACCAGCAACCTTAACACTTGCACAATGCACCATGCCAGAGAGTGAGATAATCGCAATTTCAGTAGTACCACCACCAATATCTACAACCATGTTGCCGTCTGCTTCGTCAATAGGAAGGCCTGCGCCAATAGCTGCAGCACGTGGCTCTTCAATGAGGTACACCATCTTTGCTCCTGCTTTTTCTGCTGACTCTTTGACTGCACGTCTTTCTACAGAAGTGATTTGAGAAGGAACCGCAATAATAACTCTAGGTTGCGACAAGCGATGTTTAGGTAAGGCTTTATTAATAAAATATTTTAAGAGAGCTTCAGCTGCTTCAAAGTCGGCGATAACACCATCTTTTAAAGGTCTGATAGCTTGAACTCCCATAGGAGTTTTCCCGAGCATTTTCTTGGCTTCTTCGCCAACAGCGACAATTTCACCTGTACTGGTGTTAACCGCGACAACAGAAGGCTCAGTTAAAATCACGCCTTTTCCTTTAACATAAACCAAGGTATTTGCTGTGCCTAAATCAATGGCGATATCCTCAGCAAAAAAATTACTAAATAAACTCATATACAGGAGAATATCATTATTTTTAAATTAGTCTACACCGAATTCTTAATTATTGGCGTTTTAAAAATTCTTCTGCTAATTCAGCGTATTTTTTGGCTCCAACAGAGTAAGATTGGTAGTCAAAAATACACTGCCCATAGCTAGGCGCTTCGCTGAGTTTAATATTACGAGGGATGAATGTTTTGTAGCATTCATTAGGGAAATATTTTTGAATTTCAGCCTTAACTTGGTTAGCTAGGTTCGTACGGCTATCATACATAGTCAGGATGATGCCTCCTAATTTAGTAATAAAGGCATTATCTTGCTGTTGAACCTTTTTAATGATTTGAATAATTTTAGTAAGACCTTCTAAGCCAAACCACTCACATTGGAGGGGGATAAGGACTTCATCAGAACATGCTAGAGCATTGGTCATGAGGATGCCTAGAGAAGGTGATGTATCAATAATGCAGAAATCATAATACTGCATAAGAGCTTCTTGATGGACTTGGTTTCTAAGTTCTTTGAAGCTATGGCCTGTTTGAGCGAGCTCAATCTCAATACCAGCTAAATCCATATTGCTAGGAGCAATAAAAAGATTCTCTACTGGGGTAGGAATAATAACATCAAGAATATTAACGCTATTAGTGAGCGCATGGTAAATATTGGCGTTAGGGGGTGTTTCCACCCCTATGCCGCTACTACAATTCCCCTGAGGATCCATATCGATCAACAGGGTCTTGTAGCCTTTTTTTGCTAAATATGCGGCTAAGTTAATGCTAGTGGTAGTTTTGCCTACGCCACCTTTCTGATTAGCTATAGCAACAATTTTCATTTAACAAAGATAGAATTATAGCATTTCAATGAGAGTTCTTCCGATGTCAGAAGGAGTCTCAGCGATACCAATACCAGCTTCTTTGAAAGCTGCTTTTTTAGCCTCTGCAGTACCCATGCCACCAGAAACAATAGCTCCAGCATGACCCATGCGGCGTCCTGGAGGCGCTGTTGCACCAGCAATAAAGCCGGCTACAGGTTTGTTACAATTATCTTTAATCCATGCTGCAGCTTCTTCTTCTGCTGTGCCACCGATTTCACCAATCATGATGATAGACTCAGTTTCTGGATCTTCATTGAACATTTTGATGATATCAAGGTGTGATGTGCCATTGATAGGATCACCACCAATACCAACACAAGTGGATTGACCGTAGCCAAGTTGAGTGATTTGCCATACGGCTTCGTAAGTGAGTGTACCTGAACGAGATACGATACCTACATTACCTTTTTTATGGATGTAACCTGGAGCAATACCAATACGGCAACCACCATGTGAGTTTTCACCAGTACCTGGAGTTACTACGCCTGGGCAGTTAGGTCCAATGAGGCGAGTTTTGCTGCCTTGCATGGCTTCTTTAACGCGCATCATATCCATAACAGGGATACCTTCTGTAATACAAACTACTAAATCGAGCTGTGCATCAACGGCTTCTAAAATAGCATCAGCAGCAAAGGGAGGAGGCACAAAAATAGCTGTAGCTGTAGCGCCTGTTTCATGGGCAGCTTCTGATACAGTATCGTAAATAGGCGTGGCAGCACCAAAAATTTGGCCGCCTTTACCTGGAGTTACACCTCCTACGACCTGAGTGCCGTAGTCAATGCTTAATTGTGCGTGTTTGCCACCAAAGCCACCTGTGATACCTTGGATAAGTAATTTTGTGTTTTCGTCAACGAGAATAGACATAATATATTTTTCTAAAAGTTTAGTTAAGCTGAATTTATGCAGAGAGTGCAGCTGTGATTTTTTCTGTAGCTTCAGCTAGAGTTGAAGCTGTGATAAGATTTACATCACTGGCTTCTAGTGTTGCTTTACCTGCTTCTACATTGTTACCTTCAAGGCGAACTACGAGAGGGATATTAAGCTCTACTTGCTTAGCGGCTTCCACCACACCTTGGGCAATAACATTACAATCCATAATACCACCAAAGATATTAATGAGAATACCTTCTACTTTTGGATCATCAAGGATGATTTTAAAAGCAGCTGTAACTTGCTCTGTCGAGGCACTACCACCTACATCAAGGAAGTTAGCTGGCTCACCACCATAATGCTTAATGATGTCCATAGTTGCCATAGCAAGACCAGCACCATTTACCAAACAAGCGATACTACCATCAAGACCAATGTAGTTTAGGTCATATTTAGAAGCTTCTACTTCACGTGGATCTTCTTCAGCTGGGTCACGCATTTCTGCGATATCTGGATGACGGTATAGGGCGTTGTCATCAAAATCAAATTTAGCATCGAGTGCCAAGAGCTGTTGATCAGGAGTTACTACTAATGGGTTGATTTCAACCATTGAGCAATCACAACCAATAAAGAGCTTATAGAGGTTATGGATAAGTACATTGAATTGCTTGAGCAAGCCTTTGTCTTTAAGCTTAAGTGCTGCAGCTAATTTACGTACTTCGTAAGGCTGTAAACCATTAAGAGGGTGAATCACTTGGTGAACGATTTTTTCTGGAGTTTCTTCAGCTACGGCTTCGATATCCATGCCGCCTTCAGTTGAGGCTACAATCACTGGACGTGAAGTTTCACGATCGATAAGCAAAGAGAGATAGAGCTCTCTTTCGATGTCTACAGCTTCTGCAATCATTACTTGATTAACGAGTCGGCCTTCTTCACCTGTTTGATGCGTCACTAAAACTTGTCCGAGCATTTGCTCTGCCATAGCTTTAGCCTCATCAGCAGTTTTTACAAGGTGTACACCACCTTGGAAGCCGTTCTTAAATGTACCTTTACCACGGCCACCTGCGTGAACCTGAGCTTTGACAACAATATTATCACCGCCAATAGCTACAGCTGCGTCGTAGGCTTCTTGCGCGGTATGCGCAACTTTACCTTGTGGACTTGGTACACTAAATTGGTCAAATAATTGCTTTGCCTGATATTCGTGAATATTCATAATTTATTTTAAATATAACTGAGTTTTTATATTTTCTCAGAGCCAATAAGCTAGGAAGAAACCACTATTAGGTCAAGAGGAAAGAGTCCTTAGTTCTATCTAGTTTAAATTAGCTGTCTCAAGACTTGATAAAACATCAATGAGAGCATCCAAAGTTTGTTTTTTATGCTGGCTAGTGAGACTAATACGTAGGCGTGATTGGTTCTTAGCTACAGTAGGATAACGAATGGCTGGTACCCAAAAACCTTGCTGTTCTAGTTGCTGTTGCCAAGCTAAGGCTTGCTTAGCACTGCCGTTTTTGGTGAAGAAAGGAATGATAGCACTTTTAGAAACAGAGTTGGACTCAGAGTTTAAGGAATTTAGTTTCTCATTGAGATAATTAATATTTGACCATAAATCTTCACGTAATTGCTTTCCTAAAGTACCGGTAATGATATTAAGAGACGTCTGAGCAGCTTGTGCAATAGCTGGAGGAGGAGCTGTGGAATAAATAAAAGATCGAGCTTTATTGATAAGCAACTCCTTGGTAACTTGAGAGCAGGTGAGGTAACCGCCACTAAGACCGATAGACTTACTTAGTGTCCCTACATGATAATCAATAGCGGAGCACAGATTGAGCTCATGAGCTAAACCCATACCCGTAGTACCAAAAAGGCCTATTGAATGAGCTTCATCCAGCATAAGTTCTGCTTGGTACTCTTCTTTAAGTTGAGCAATAGTTGCCAAGTCACTTAAATCACCGTCCATGCTAAATACAGACTCAGTGATAATGAGTAATCTACTATTGGGTTTGCGATCTTGTGAAGCCTGTTTTAAATAAGATGCTAATTGATCTAAATTTTGATGTTTGTAACTCTTAAATTTAGCTCCACTAAGCTTAATGCCATCAATCAAACTAGCATGACAAAGCTTATCAAAAATAATCATATCATCCTTGTCACAGAGAGCAGGAATAATACCAACTGCTGTAGCATAACCACTACTGAAACTTAAGCAGGCTTGTTGGTGTTTAAGCTCAGCTAATTTATCTTCTAAATCATGCTGAGGACTAAAACTGCCCGCGAGTAATCGAGACGAACCTGATCCAGCGCCGTAAGTATCAATAGCTCTCTTAAAGCTTTCAAGGAGCAAAGGGTGTTGACTCAACCCAAGATAGTCATTAGAGGCAAAGTTATGCAAAGTTTGTCCATTAGCGAGTTCTAATTGAGAACTTTTTCTTGAGTCAATAGCCTTGAGACTACGCTTAAGTTGTTGCGCTTGTAACTCACTAAGAATATGCTCGTTATTTTTCATTGAATTGAGCCGTAACTGATAAATGGATTATTTGTTTGAACAGGTTTTGCTTGATGACGAAAATAACTAGAATGAATAGCATGTTTAAAGAGCTTGCGAGCATCATTATAGATTTGAGCGCGCGTGCTGTTAAGTAGAGTAAGGAAGAAAGTTTCTCTGTCATTAGTTATAACTAGAGATAAACAATAGCCAGAGGCTTGAGTATAACCAGTTTTTAGACCTACACAGCGGTAATCTTGGGCAATAGTTGTTTGTTTTAGCAGTGCGTTAGTATTGTTTAGGGTCTGTTGCTTACTATCGTAGAGAGGGGCTTGGGGTTGAGAGCATAGACTCGCAATAAAGGTTGATTGGTAGGCGTGAATAGCCATTTTAGTCGCATCTACGGCTGTAGAGTATTGATTGCTTTGCGTGAGCCCGTGAGCATTTTTAAAGTGAGAATTATTCATACCTAACTCTAAGGCGAGATCATTCATCTTTTTAATGAAACTCTTAGTACTACCAGAGTGAACCCTAGCCAAGGCATTAGCAGCTATATTATTACTACTAATAAGCAACATTTTCATGAGTTGCTCACGGGTGTAAGCTTCGTTAGGCTTAAGTTTGACAGATTGAGGGTCGTAGGCTTTGAAGTCTTTTTTTTGCAACACTATTTTTTGCTGTAATCTATCAGGATTGTTTACCAGTAGACCTGTAATCAGCTTTTGCAAGCTAGCAATAGGACGTTCTATTTGTGCATTTTTTTCATAAACAATACTCATACTAGGGTAATGCACGAGTAAGGCACTGCTAGCCTGAACTTGAGGTGGTGTAGAATTTTCTTTGTAAAAGCTTGGGCTACGATTAAACTCAATAGCAGGGTACCTTTGCTGAGAACAGTGACTAAGCAAAGTTATAGCCATAACCGACAATAATAATCGAGCTGATGACTTTTTATGAAATATAAAATATGAAAACCTCATGAATGTTTAAGTTTAATCAATTCTTGTTCAAAAATAGGTGTGAATTTACTGGCAAACTCATGAGTGGTTATAGCTGGAACCTCAGAGGGCAGTTCATCATTAAGGCAAGTCATCTGAACCTCATCAATGCCACAAGGAGTGATCCACATAAATCCATTTAATGATTCTGGAGTAATATTAATCGCAAAACCGTGATAACTAATCCACTGTTTCACACCAACTCCAATGGAGGCCATTTTCTTGTTTCTTACCCATACACCAGTGAATCCTTCTTTTCTCTGAGCCGGAACCCCAAAAACCTCACAGGTTAGAATGAGAGACTCTTCTATAGCTCTTAAATAGAGATGTAAATCTTGCTTGATGCCTTTTAGGTTTAAAATAGGGTAACCCACTAACTGACCTGGTCCATGATAGGTTGCTTCACCACCGCGCTGAATTTGATAAACAGGATGGGGTAAGAGGTTGCTATCTCGCAAAGAGCTCTGATCTCTTTGACTGCCCATGGTGTAAATGGGTTTATGTTCTAGTAGGAATAATGTATTAGAAGCATCTTGCTCTCTAATGGACTGAATCGTAGCAAGCTGTAAATCTAGTAATGTAGAGTAATCTTGTAAGCCTTCTAAGTAGGTAGACTTGAATAACTCAGATTTCATAAATAGATGATTTTATTGCATCATCATTGAATCCATTGAATCCATTGAATCCATTGAATTTTCAGCCTGTTGCTTAGCTTCTTTTTTAGCTTTTTTATTTTCCTTAGAAGCGGCTTCGCTAGCTTCAGTAATTCCCTCTATTAATTCATAGTGCTTGGCTGGCTCTTGAATAGCATGTAGAAGGTTTTGTCCTGTGCCAAGTTGCTCATGTTTAAAATAGAGTCCAGCTGCAAAAGCCACGATAGCTAAAATGAAGATAAAAAATCCTGCGCCTCCTGATGATTTTTTCTTCTTTCTAATTTGAGCTCGTTTTAGTGCTGCAGCTTGTAACTGTTGAGCTTGATCTACTTGGTGAGCCGTCTGATTTTGAATTTGACTATGAATAACTGCAGCTGCAGGTTGTACCACCGGTTGAACCGTCGATTGAGCTACGGTTTGTTGATTACCTACGAGTAGTTTACTTCGTAGTGTATTTCCCTGAACAGGCTGAGTTTGTTGGATGGTCTGATCCTTGTGATTTAAAAAGATAATCAGCTCAACTTGACCTAAAGTAAAATGATAAGACTTTTCTGTTTCTAGATAAACGGAACTAATGGCTTCACCATGTTTGTAAGTGCCAAAACTGGTCTCTAAGTCTTGCACCCACACATAGCCTTCATGTTGAACAATTCTAGTATGCTGAGGAGCGATAGTTGGATGATTAACAACCACTTGGCAACTTGGGTCAGAACCTATAATGATATCTACAGTCGTAGGGTCAAACCAGAATTCTTGCTCAGGTAAGTCAGGGTGGAGAGTATAGAGAGTTGCCATCGCAAAACACTAGGAGAAAATAATTTAAAAAACAAGATAAAATAGAGGGCTCAAGCGCGCTTATCTACGAATGATATTAAAAGCTTGATATTTACTAGGAGGCGAGATAGTTTTCACTTCCTTATATTAATAAAGATTTACCCTATGAATATTGTTGTTGAAAACCAACCCGAATCGATTTCAAAAATTTCTGTAACAGTCCCTAGTGATGTTGTTGCTAAAGAACACAAACAACTTGTTAGCGGTTTTAAAAACCAAGCTAAAATCCAAGGCTTTAGACCAGGAAAAGCTCCAGAAGCTCTTGTCGCTAAAAAGTTTGAAAAAGAAATTAAAGAAGAATTATCACAACGTCTTATCAGTCAAGGTGTGCAACAAGCTATCAAAGAGAAAGAGTTAGATATTCTCAGATTCAACGCACCAGATACCTTAGACTGGAAAGACAATGGTGATTTTCATATTGAAATTACCTGTATCACTTCTCCAGAGTTCGAACTTCCTGAATACAAAGGCATCTCTATTGAAGCCACTTCTGATGAAGTTACAGACGAAGAGTTAGATACCTCACTCCAAGGCTTACAAAAGAACCTTGCTCAATTTGACCCAAGTGAAAAAACTGAATTAGAAGAAGGACTTTGTGCTATTATCGACTACTCAGGTAGCATCGAAGGCAAAAGTATCGAAGAAGCCATAGGCAAAGACATCCCATTCTTAACAGGTTCAGAAGGTTACTGGTTACATATCAATGACGACAAGAACACCATGCTTCCTGAACTCGCCAAAGCCATCATTGGTCTTAAAGTCGGTGAAACTAAAGAAGTACAAGTCACACTCAGTGATGAATTCGCCATCGAAGAAGCCCGCGGCAAAGTCGTAGACTTTAAAGTAGAGCTCAAAGATATCCAAGAGGAGCATATCCCTGACCTTGATGACACTCTAGCCAAGAAAACTCTCGGCGAAGAAGCCACCATCCAAGAGCTCAAAGACAAAATGAAAGAATACTTACAAGGCGACAAAAAAGCCAAAGTGTTTCAACAAAAGAGCGACAAGATAGTCAAACAACTCCTTGACCAAGTAGAGATTGAGTTGCCAGAAAGCCTCGTCAAAGAAGAAACCCAAAATATTGCTAACGAAACAATCCAACAAGGTTACCAATACGGATTAGACGAAGCCGCAATCAAAGAGCAGCAAGAGCAAATCCTCGCTAACGCAGGAGAGCAGGCCAAGGATAGACTTAAAACCTCATTCATCTTGCAAAAAATTGCCAAGGTTGAAAATATCGAAGTCACCCAAGAAGAAATCATGGGACAACTGCAACAAGAGGCGCAAGCCACTCAAAAGGACTTAGGTGAGCTCATCAAAGAATATCAACAATCACAACGCTTAGAATCGTTAAGATATCGCATGGGTATTGATAAAACGCTTGCCTTTTTAATTGAACAAGCGAAAATTACAGAGATTCAACCAAAAGTTGAAGAAACTGTAGAAGCGTAACTAACGCTCAATACTCTTTAACCACACTTTTTATCACTATGAATATCACTCCTCATAATAACTCTGCCGACACTATAGAAAATAGCTACTATATTCCTACTGTTATCGAAAAAGATGGCAGAGGTGAAAGAGCGTACGATATTTATTCACGCCTGTTAAAAGACAGAATCATCTTTCTTGGTACAGGTGTCGATGATGGTGTGGCTAACTCTATCATTGCTCAGATGCTCTTCCTGCAGATGCAAGACCCTGACAAAGATATCCATTTATATATTAACTCTCCAGGTGGTTCAGTGACTGCTGGTCTTGCCATTTATGACACGATGCAGTTCCTCACTTGTGATGTGAATACTTATTGTATCGGTATTGCAGCCTCTATGGGTGCTGTATTGCTCAATGCAGGCACTAAAGGCAAGAGACATTGCCTACCTAACGCCCACGTCATGATACACCAAGTATCAGGTGGTGCCCAAGGTACCGCTGCTGATGTAGAACGTACCGTAGGTTTCATGTACAATCTCAAAGGTCGTCTCAACAAAATTCTCTCTCACCACACAGGTAAGACAGAAAAGCAGATCGAGAAAGACGCAGACAGAGATAACTACATGAGCGCAGAAGAAGCCTGTGCTTACGGTTTAGTTGACCGTGTCCTAGGTTCTAAATAATTAAAAACTAAAAACCGTAGTGACTACGGTTAGTGTTTAAATTAAACTATAGGCTAAAGCTTCATGCTTTAGTCTCAACTCCTTTCATCATCATGAGCAAAAAAGAAACTACACAATGTTGTTCTTTTTGTGGTAAAGCACCCGAAGAAGCAGGGCAATTTATCGCAGGACAAGACGGCTTTATCTGCGGATTCTGTACAGAAATGTGCTACAACATTATCAAGGATAATGCGCGCCAATTTAATCAAGTAGAAGACAACGACGAAGAGGAATGGCTAGACATGCCCACACCTAGTGAGCTTGTAGCCGAACTCGATGATTACGTGATTGGACAATCCAAGGCCAAACGCACTTTAGCTGTAGCTCTCTACAACCACTACCAACGCCTTGAACACCAAAAACAAGTTGAACTAGATAACGAGTACAGCGATGTCGAAATCGAAAAATCCAACGTCCTCCTCGTAGGGCCTACAGGTTCAGGTAAGACCCTACTAGCCAAGACCTTAGCTCGTGTCCTAGACGTGCCATTTTGTATTGTAGACGCCACCACTCTAACCGAGGCAGGTTATGTTGGCGAAGACGTGGAAAACATCATCCTTAGACTCTTACAAGTCTCAGAGTTTGACATCTCACGTGCTGAGAAAGGTATCATCTACGTTGATGAAATCGACAAAATCGGACGCAAAACCGAGAACGTCTCCATCACCCGTGACGTCTCAGGCGAAGGGGTGCAACAAGCCCTCCTCAAAATTTTAGAAGGCACCACCTGTAACGTCCCACCAAAAGGGGGGCGTAAACATCCTAACGAAGAGTATATTCAGGTCAACACTGAGAACATCCTCTTTATCTGTTCAGGTGCTTTTGTAGGCATGGACGAAATCGTCGAAAAACGCCAAGGTTCAGCAGGACTAGGTTTCAACGCGATTGCTGATCAGGCAAAAATCGAAACCAACAAGCAAGACAAACAAGTCGAGCTAGATATCGAATCCGAAGATCTACTCAAGTTTGGTCTCATTCCAGAATTCATCGGCCGTATCCCTGTTATCACTTCATTACAAGAGCTAAAGGTCGATGATCTCGTACGCATCCTAACCGATCCTAAAAACGCGCTTATCAAGCAATTCCAACAACTCTTCAACATGCAAGGAGTCATCCTCACCTTTGAAATTGACGCTATTCGAGCCATTGCCGAAAAAGCCGTCAAACAAAAAATGGGAGCACGTGGACTACGCCGTATTTTGGAAAAAGCTTTGCAAGAGCCGCTCTACAGCATACCTGACAAGCAGGATGTGACGGAGGTTGTCATTACCAAGGCTGTTATCAACGACCAAGCAGAGCCGGAGTATGTTACCGAAGTAAAGGATAAGAAAGCTATCTAAGCTTTCTTATTGATTAAGCGTTTATATCACTCAATCTACTTCGTTTCCCACGGGCATGGCAGTAGGTATTTATCCTGTCGCTATGCTCCACGCTCTGCGGATTGCATGTCTACGACATGAGGAAGGGTTGCAGTCAGCCAGCCCTTGAAAGCCTCGTAGCTCAAGCAATCTAAACGCTTTTGGATAACTTTAGCTTATTTAATTTCCTGCTTTAAAATTTCTTGATAGTATTTTTTTGCTAGCTTTTCTGCTCTTGGTTCAATATTTTCTACCTCCCAAGATTCATGATCTTTGATGAATTTATTCATCCACAAAAATGATGAAGAATTATAGAATTCCTTTTTTTCAAAGTAGCTTAAGTCACCTGCTTCTCCATTAAGTTTCTCTTCTAATAGAATTAAGTTCCCAATGTTAGAAGCGTTTTCTCCTTTTGTCTCAGGAATAATATGCTCAATACTAGCTATATCGGAAAATACTTCCTCTCCTTCAAATAGAGCATTCAATTTTTGTATGGCATATTTCGTTTTGACATTACTTGGTTTTACTTTTTTAGTAAAAGTAAGAGATTTAAAGCCGTTTGAAAACTGCTCAAAATCAGGAAATAACTTATTTAGAGGCTTAATTAGTAAGTCATCAATTTTAGCATGAGATTCTGATTGATTTTTGCATTTCCTTAAACTAATTGCAAACTTAGCATAGATGGTTTCAAATTTACTTGCTCTACCTGATACAATAGCGTTATATGCAAAATGAAAGTTTTCAAGGTATTGAATTGTTTCTTTAAACTTCTTAGTTGAAATATTTTTTTCTTCTTTTACTTTAAATAGTGCAAGCAAAGCAATTCTAACTTGAACAATATTAAAATAGTTCATTAACACGTTCAAGCTTTGGACAAGCCAAAAGTGTTGCCTTTTATTGTCATAATCTTCTCTCCTTGGATTTAGAATTTTAATGTAATCCTTTGCATTATCTTCTATCTCTAAAAGAAAATCCTTATATCGATCTCTTTTCTTCGGGTTTATTTCTTTTAAGAAATCGTCATATAACTTTGTACCGGAGGACTTTTTATAAGTTGAAATCCAAAAATGTCTATAAAATGTGGCTAGTCCTACTGTTTCTTTTCTGGATATAAGTAATTCCTTAATGTCGGCCCATTTTACTTCAGCAAAGTCAGCAGATCCTTTTTCATCGACGACTTCGAAAATTTTATTCTTTATTAAATCTACATGAGATAATTTTTTCCCTTTGGCATTTAGGATCTCAAAAATCATGTTAGCGTTATCCTTGTCAGGAGTCGATATTGAAATGAAAATCGTTCCTAAAACTTGATCTCTAATGGCTTTAAGTATTTCCACATAGCTTAGCTGATCTACATTATCATTACCTAACTTTTTCTTTAAATAAGACCTCAAGTTTTTTTCATCCAACCTGCTATATAGATAGTCAAAAGAGTCTTTTATACATTCCTCCTCCTCGGTTGATGTTTCTTGAACATCTTTCTTTTCTCGATCTTGTATGTAAAATGAAAAGTAAGGGTAATGCGTTTTGCTTTCAAGAACTCTAACATCCTCTCCATCATCATTTTGGGTCATAATATATCTAAACACTTGTTCACTTAATACTTCCTCATTTATACTAAGAAATCTATCTGACAGCGCAGAAAAAAGAATAGTTATAGTTGTAATTCTTTGTTGTCCATCAATAACGAATATAGATTTATCGTTATTGTTTGAATCAGAGTAATCCCCGATAAAAAGCATTGTCCCAAGAAAGTAGCTTTTTGGTTCAAGTTTTCCTTCTTTTAAAAAGAGACAGTTTAACATATCGTCAATAAATTCCTGATAGTTTTTTTTATCCCAAGAGTATTCTCTTTGAAATCTTGGAATAGTAAATTGACTGCCTGAAATTAGTAGAGACTTTATACTTTTATCTTTTGGTTTAATATTCATTTTCTTAAATTCTAAAATCTTTTAGATTCTGCGTAAAGTAATATAAGTTTATTATTTTAGTAAACAGATTACACATTTAGGATTGAGTATTTAGTTATTAAGTCATATTTAAAAGTGCTTAGCTCATTTTCAATTATCCATTCTCCATTTTCAACTATGCTCATACTGGCTTTAGAATCTTCTTGTGATGAGACGGCGGTGGCGATTATTCGTGGCTGTTCTGATACTAATGAGGTTGAGGTGTTGGCTAATTGTGTGGCGTCGCAGATTGATATTCATAAGGTCTACGGTGGTGTGGTGCCAGAGTTGGCATCGCGTGAGCATACTAAGCAGCTTAAACCGCTGTTAGAGATGGCTTTAGAGCAGGCGGGGGTAACCTTGCAGGATATTGATGTATTTGCAGGCACAGCAGGGCCTGGGTTGTCGTCTTCGTTACTTATCGGACATAGTGCTGCCAAGATGCTCGCTGTTTCCAGTGGTAAGACCTACTACGCGATGAATCACATGGAGGGGCATTTGCTCTCACCATTCTTGGGTAAATCTCAGCCAGTCGAACAAGCCATGGGCTTAGTCGTCTCAGGTGGGCATACGATGCTCGTCGATATTGTGCGTGTAGGGCAGTATCATATTTTTGGGCAGACTGTAGATGATGCTGCTGGTGAGGCATTTGATAAGGGCGCACGTATGCTCAAGTTGCCTTACCCAGGAGGCCCAGAGATTGAAAAACTTGCCAAGCTGGGTAACCCTCAGGTTTATGATTTTCCACGCTCGATGCTCCACGAAAAGGAGGAGGGTAAACAGCATAGTTTTTCGTTTTCGGGGCTTAAGACGTCTTTGTATTACACCTTACAAAAAGAAGAGCAGAAACACCAACGAGAACAGAAGGCTAATCATCAAGCGGGTGAGAGTGACCAAGAGTTCCAATTAGCTCCAGCTGTGCTCAATGACATTTGCGCCTCATTTCAACAGGCCATTATCGATGTCTTGGTTGAGAAGACCCTCGCTGCAGCGGTGAAACACAAGCGCTCAGTGGTAGCTATTTCTGGCGGTGTCGCCTGTAATAAGACTCTCATCACTCAATTGCAGAGTCGATTGAATAAACGTGGCATAGAGCTGCTTACCGCTGATAATGCACTCAATACAGATAACGCTCTGATGATTGCCTACGCAGCTTGGCAACGCCACCAAGCAGGGCAAGTGAGCGACTCGTTAGAGGCAGGGATATACCCAAGGTTTAGCGGTTTCTAATATAAATTTTTGCTTTTAACAAAAAATGCAGATGCGAAACTTTATCCTCTCGCTTTACTCGACGTTCTACGGTGTGCAACACTAAGTTTTGTTTAAGGGTTGTAGTCACGCTTTTCTTATCAGACATTTTTAAAGTCAAAACTACAAAATTTATTTTTCAAAATAGAACTAAATGTAGTTTAAAAAAACTTCTAAAATAGTCTTGAAACAGAATTTAAGATAGGTTACCTACATGAACTCTTTTTTAGAAAGAGTTATTGGCTGAAATAGTTAAATATTTCTTTTGATAATTTTTACTTAAAGGGGCATTAGCTCAGCTGGTAGAGCACCTGCATGGCATGCAGGGGGTCAGCGGTTCAAATCCGCTATGCTCCACCAAAG
>JGI20154J14316_10001694_pt1 | contig 19252 bp, 13 predicted proteins | sample COG_04_FD_14316 | JGI IMG/M metagenome (IMG submission 14316) | reverse complement strand
TTCAACATTAAATAGATTATTAATGAAGACAGGGATCCAAATAATAATACTAATGGCAGATAAAAAGGCCCTATAAGCGTTCCAATACCACCAAATAAAATAAAATCTCCACCTCCTATACCATCTTTCTTTGTAAAAAATTTATAAACAGCATTTACAAGCCATAGCGAAAAAATCCAACTATAAAACTATAAAAAAGTATCATGGGGTTCATACATAAATAGTAGATTCTTATCATCTAATTACTCAAAGACTTTATTATTCTTTGATAACTGATCTGAAAAAACTAAGAAAAGAGATTTCATAAACTTCCATTATGCCAAATATGGTGAAGATGATATTAATAATTAAAACTTGTTACTAATGCTTTAGGCTATGTGCTTGACACAAATGTATCATTTATGTAACATATTTGTAACAATTGTAACATTTTTGTAACAATTTAAAATAAGGAGTTCAAATGATAAATACTAGAAATTCATTATATGTATTATTTTTTATGTTTAGCTCAACGGTTATGGCAAATCAGATTATATTTGATAGTGCTAAAAATCAATTAGATTCAAATGCTAGATATATTAATATTGAATATAACTCTAAACTTGTTGAAAATTTTTGTCCCAAACAGTCAGTAGGTTGTTATACCTCAGCTGATAGAGGCAGAATAATAGTTAGAGATGATATATCTAAGCCTCACCATGATGTTGTTATTTTTGGTCTATATAGTGATTATATCCAACATTCTAATACAGGTCTTATTGATAGCTCACTAACATGTGATTTAAAAGTGAGTTACTTAAAAGAAGTATATAAACATAATTTAGCTAATTTATACTCAGGTCAATGTGATGTAATATATAAAAATAAAGTTCTTGTAATGAATTAAATTTATAGTTATTTACTAAAAAAAGGGGTTATAAATTAACCCCTTTTTTTATTGATACTAATTTTTGTTTAACTTTTTTTCATGAATATCTTTCAATTAAATCAGATATTCCTTTTTCTATATCACTAGTAATCAAACCATAGTTTTCACCTGAATACATGCCACCAAAATTGCATCATCAACTTCTTTTGGTCTTCCAATGAATTTTGATGGTGATAACGTCTTGCTAAGTGATGAAGATGTAATTTCAAATAAATTATCTTCTTCATAAATAGCACCCTTGTTTCTATCACCCGAAACAATTAATGTTGGAATTTTTGATTGTTTCAATAATCTTTTATTTTTATATGTCCATGAAGAAAATTAGACCATTTTTCAAATCTATGAGAGGTTACCAGTAACTGTATTGATGTTGAAATAATTACCAAGTTTGCTTTCTTGTTAATAGTTATCTCGCCACGTCCATTGTTTATTACCTAATAAGGTCTTACTTACACAACATATATAAATGTAAATAGTTCAAAGTATTCAAAAATAATATAAATAAACAAACCAAAAATTAACCCAGCACCTAGTGGTAATTCTTTTGCATATTTTTTATGATTGAAAATCATAATTATTAATGTTGATAATGACCCTAATAGGACTATTGAAGCTATAGATAATGGACCAACAATTGATCCAATTCCACCTAGAAGAATAAAATCACCACCCCCAATACCATCCTCTTTTTTTAATAACTTATAAATTAAATTTATAGACCATAAGAAAAAATATCCAAAAATAAAACCAATCAAAGGTAATGAAATATTAGAAATATTTAAAAAACCATAACTTTCAATTAAAGTTATTCCAAAGAATCCAGAAATAATGGCAATTAGCGTAATTGAAAGATTGAGGTAGAGGGGTAAATAAAATTTTTTTAAATCACAAATTAAAAGTATATAAAGTATTGTAAATAATAAGTATGTAATCAAAGCTTGGTATGAAAGGCCTTCAAAAAGATAAATACTTAATCCTACTGCTAAATGAATAATTTCATGCATAAGATATGTTATTGAAATTGAAGCATTACATTTTATACATCTTCCCATTTGCAACAAATATCCCAATATTGGAATTAGATTGATTATCGAGATTTTTGCCCCACAATTAATACAGTGAGATGGAGGAAAAAACAGATTAATATCAGTCTTTTGAAATTCCATAAGGATTAATCTATGAATTAAAACAGAGGTTAAGCTACCAATTGATAAAAAAATGATACTTAAAAAAGCTATTAAGAAAGCATCCATTAGTTTATGATTACTTTCTAGTAATCCAAAAGCATATGACTAGCAAGGTGATAGCTGGGACAGCATAGGCTGAAATCACCATTAATTTATCAATCATATATTTCTCCTGATGCAAAAGCGTCGGGCCTTCTAAAATCTCCATACCCATAATACATATTATCTTTATACATTATAGTTTGAAGACACGTTGCTGGATTTATAATTTTAATATTATATTTTAGTTCTAGAAGCTGATTTTTTATTTTTGGATCTATTGATAATTCAATTTGAAGCAAATCAGGTTGCCACTGATGATGAATTCGTTTTGCTGCATTGGCTTCTTCAAGATTCATGCCATAATCAACGATATTTATAATTGACTGTAAAACTGCAGTAATTATTCTTGAACCACCAGGGCTTCCAGTTGTGAAGAAAAAATCCCCATCTTTCATAACTATCGTTGGTGTCATGGAGCTTAAGGGTCTTTTGCCTGGAACTATCTGATTAGCTTCAGCTCCAAGAAGACCAAATTGGTTTGGTATCCCAGGCGCAGCTGCAAAATCGTCCATCTCATTGTTCATAAGAATGCCTGTATTTTTTATGACAACCCCAGAACCAAATGTTGAATTAAGAGTATAGGTTGAAGAGACGGCATTACCATCTTTATCAACAATTGAAAAATGAGTAGTTTCGTAACTTTCATTGTCTCTAAATACACCTGGATAAATTACAGAAGAGGGTGTAACTTTACCAATTTCAATCTTTTCATTTATGGTTTTTGCATAATTTTTGCTAATAATTTGAGATACTGGCACCTCATAATAATCAGGATCACCAAGATACTTAGATCTATCTGCATATGCGTATTTCATGATTTCTGTTAAAAGATTAATATATTTAGATGAATTATGTTCGATCTTTGAAACATTATGGTTCTCAAGAATATTTAGCATTTGAATAATATGTACCCCACCTGAAGAGGGCGGTCCCATAGTTACAATCTCAGTATCTCTATAGGTTGATTTTAATGGCGTTCTCCAAACCGGTTGGTAATTTTCTAAATCATCCTTTGTTATTAACCCTCCATTTAATTGCATTTGAGTGTGTATTTTTTCTGCAACAGAACCTCGATAAAAACCATCTCTACCAGATTGAGCTATTAATTTTAATGTTTTAGCTAAATCCTTTTGTACTAATTTTTTATTTTCAAAATCTTGATTATTTTTCTGAAATATTTTTTTTGTTTCTGGATAAAAAGACAATTTTGATTCATATTTGACCAACATATCTGAAAGATATGGAGTTATATAAAAACCATTTTCAGCATAATATATAGCATCTTCAAGAAGCTTGCTCCATTCCAATGATCCAAACTTTGAATGAACCTCCCATAGACCGGCTACTGTTCCAGGCACTCCGCTTGCAAGATATCCAAATGTTGATAATTTTTGATTGTTAAATGTACCATCTGAATTTAAGTACATATCTTTATCTGAATTGATTGGTGCTTTTTCTCTATAATCAATTGAGAATTGTTTATTTAAAGTAGAGTCATGTATTACCATGAACCCACCGCCACCAATATTTCCAGCTCTTGGAAGAACCACTGCCAATGTAAAACCAACTGCAATAGCTGCATCATATGCGTTACCACCACTATTAAGTATTTTTTCACCTACCGCTGTGGCTAAAAAATGCTGTGTTGTAACCATTCCATTTTTACCTTGGGCTATATTTTTTTGAGCAGGTTCGTAGTTATTAGGATTAATAGTTCCAATAGGCTCATAGGATTGAGCTGATATATTTAACGAGCATATAAAAAATACAAAAGCAGATAATGCCAATTGTTGGAAATAGCTAAAATATTGAATACTAAGGTCTGGGCGCATTATAAAAAATCTCTATAAATAATATACTAAAGTTTATGTTTAGATATAATAACTTTTTTAAATATAAATTATATATACATCATCAATGAAAGACTTATATCAAGAAATATTATCTCAAGTTACTGCGTCTGGTCAGATGTTTGAAACCAAAGAGGTTATCAATGAATCAGGTGTTACATTTAATGAATATGTTAATTTTCCGGATAGCATTAGAGGTTATTTAGATTTTGCTCTTTTGCATGCTGATAAAGAGTGCATCGTATTTGATGATGAAAGATATACTTATAAACAAGTATTTGAAAAAAGTGCTCAGACCGCAAATGCTCTAATAAAAGAAGGTATTAGTAAAGGGGATAAAGTTGCAATTTGTATGCAGAATAATCCTGAATTTATTTTTGCATATTTAGGAATAGTCGGTATTGGTGCCGTTTGTGTTCCTCTTAATTCATGGTGGGTTCCTTCTGAAGTCATATATGGTTTAGAACATTCAGATGCAAAACTTTTATTTGCAGATCAAAAAAGAATGCAAGGCTTAGAATCTCTTAAGGATGTTAAAAAAATTGTAACTAGCTATACCCCTGACCCTGTATATAAGTCTTTTTCAGATTTCATTAATGAACAATCCATTTCCTTTCCTGAAATTGAAATTGGCAGAAATGACCCAGCAACTATTTACTATACATCTGGTTCCACAGGAAAGCCTAAAGGTGTTTTATCTTCTCAAAAAGCTGTAATTGCAACCCTATTTAGCTGGGCATGTTTTTCTTCTATTATGAAAGAAGTTGATAATCAAAAAAATTCAGATACTACGCCTTTACTTGATGAGGCTTCAGCAATTTTACTTTGTGTGCCACTTTTTCACGTTACAGGAAGTCATGCTGGTATGTTTATGTCTATATTGGTTGGGCGCAAAATTGTTATGATGAAAAAATGGGATGCAGGCATAGCATTACAATTAATAGAACAAGAAAAAATATCTGATATCACAGGTGTACCAACACAAACATGGGAATTATTAAATCACCCTGATAGGCTAAATTATGACCTTTCATCTCTAAAGACACTTGGAGCAGGTGGAGCGCCAAGGCCGGCTGAACATGTTAAACAACTTGATTCTGAATTCGAAGCAAGGCCAGGTATTGGTTATGGTCTATCAGAAACTAATGCATTAGGAGCTCTTGGAAGTGGAGATGAATATGTTGATCACCCTCAATCAACAGGAAGAGTTGTCCCTCCTTTAACTGAAATTAGAATCATAGATGAAAACTGGAATGAGCTTAGGGAAGGAGAGATTGGTGAAATTGCAATTAAATCCTTAGGAAATATGATTTGTTACTGGAAAAATCTTGAAGCTACAAAAGAATGCATGAGCGACGATGGCTGGTTTAAGTCTGGAGATTTAGGGAAATTCGAAGGTCCTTTTTTATATATTCTTGATAGAGTTAAAGATATTGTTATTAGAGGAGGGGAGAATATTGCTTGCCCAGAAGTTGAAGCAGCAATGTATGAGCATAAAGATATCTTAGAGGCAGTTGCATTTGGTATATCAGATGAAAGACTTGGCGAGGTATTATGTGCAGCAATCTTTTTAAGAGAAGATTCGAGTCTGACCTCAGATGAACTCCAGTCATTTTTATCGACAAGACTAGCTTCCTTCAAAATACCCTTAAATATTAAATTTTTAGATAATAATCTGCCCAAAGTTGGATCTGGAAAATTTGACAAACCAGCCCTAAGAAAACAGTTTGAACAAGAATTTTAAATTTATAATAAAAATACTGTATCTTTAAAAAAAATAGAGTATAAATATCAAGGTATAGTTTAATCTTATTTACATATGTCACAAAAAATATTAATTATTGAAGATGAGCCAGATATAAGAGAGACCTTAGTATATAATTTTTCTAGAGAGGGATATGATATTTTAAGCGCATCATCATTGCTAGAAGCTAGATCTCAGATTGAATCAAACACTTTCTCTTTAATACTTTTAGATTTAATGCTACCCGATGGCTCAGGTTTGGATTTATGCAGGGAGATTAAATCGGATAAATATAAATCATCCATTCCAATAATAATTTTAACAGCTAAAGATGATGAGGTAGACAAGGTTGTGGGTTTTGAGCTTGGTGCTGATGATTATGTTACTAAGCCATTTAGTGTAAGAGAACTCATTCTTAGGGCGAAAGCAGTCTTAAAAAGGGGAGAAAAAGAATCAGATAATGTCGAGATTAAAAGACAATTTGGACAATTATCTATCGACATAGAGTCCCATGAAGTTTTTGTAGATAATGTTGAAATAATTCTTACTGCCATTGAATTTAAATTATTATGTCAACTTATTGATAGAAGAGGCAGAGTTCAATCTAGAGATCAGTTATTATCTGATGTTTGGGGTTATACTGCTGAAGTTACAACAAGAACAGTTGATACACATATTAAGCGTTTAAGATTAAAGCTTGGCAGTATGGGTAAGTATGTTCAAACTATAAGGGGAATTGGTTACAAGTTCACAAGAACCCCTGATTAAACATGGGCATTAGATCCCGAATTTTTTTAATAGTATTTATTTCTCTTAGTGTAAGTATCACTATTTCTTATATTATTGCTGAGAGAGACCTCACAAAAACTTTTGAACAACAAATTGTAGAGCAACTTCAAAGACAAGCATCTTTACTTGTTGAATATATTGATGAGGTTGATGAATTACAAGTAAATAATAATGCAGATTCTATTGCCGATAGACTGGGTAAAGCATCAAATTCAAGGGTGACTTTAATATTAAATGACGGCACTGTTATTGGAGATTCATATATAGATCAAATAGCGCTTGCTTCTCTAGAAAATCACAGCGATAGAGAAGAATTTATTCAGGCAATAAATAATGGCTCTGGTTGGTCATCAAGGTATAGCAACTCTGTTCAACAACAACAGCTTTACTTTGCTATTAGAGACAAAAATGAAGTATCACCCAATATTATAAGAATTGCAGTTCCTTATACCTATCTAGATAAAGCTATTCAAAGTTTAGACTTATCAATAATACTAGTTGCCATGGTTGCATTATTGGTTGCAACTATTGCTAGTGGTGTTGCAGCTAACTATACATATACAAGCATTGCAGAACTTGCTAATGCTGCATCAAATCTCGCTGGTGGCTCACTTAAGAAAAGCTCTATTAAAGCATTGCCAACAGATAGAGTTGATGAATTTGGTAATGTAGCCAGAAGTATTTCGCAAATATCAGAAGATTTAAAATCTCAAATTAATTTATTAGCTAAGCAAAGAGATGAGTTTGGATCTGTGCTCGATGATCTTGGTGAAGGAATTATGGTTGCAAACAAGATAGGCCAAATAACCTATTGCAACGAACAGTTTTTACTAATATTGAATAGAAAAAATATTATAGATCTAGATATAAAAGATTTAGATGTTAAATCAATACAAAGTCTCTATAAAAAAACAAAAAGGACTAAATCTGCTGATATAGAGTTTGAGATTGAAAATAAAGATAAGTCTACTAAATGGATTCTAGCTTCAATGAATCAATCAAAAACAAGTAAAGAATTTATATTAGTTATTCATGACATAACCCAACTTAGACAGTTGAGCTCTATGAGAAGAGACTTCATTTCAAATTTATCGCATGAACTAAGAACTCCTGTGAGCGTTATTAGAGCAAATTCAGAAACCTTATTGCAGGGAGCGCTAGATGATAAGAAGCAAGCGAAAGTTTTTTCTAAAGCAATTTTGCATAACTCTGAAAGATTAACCGAAATGGTGACAGACCTTCTAGATCTCTCAAGAATAGATCATGGAGAATTGAAACTTATAATAGAAGAAATTGACATAAAGCATTCTATTGATGTGGTTATTGATTCCCTTAAACATCTTGGTAAAAAGAAAAACGTTTCTATAGAGTGTATATGTCCAAACAAACCTCAACATGTTTTGGCTGATAAAAAAGCACTTGAGAGAATATTAACAAATCTAATTGACAATGCATTTAAGTATAGCGAAGAGAATTCAACTATTACTATCAATACACAAACAAAAATTAAAGATGAAAATATAATCATTTCTGTCGCTGACTCAGGTCGTGGTATATCAGATGAAGATAAGTTATTAATTTTTGATAGATTTTTTAGAACTGCTGAGGCTAGAGCTTCCGAGAAAAAAGGAAGTGGGCTTGGCTTGGCTATCGTTAAAAATCTAGTAAATAGTCTTAACGGTGATGTGGGTGTTAATAATGCCGTCAACAAAGGTTCTCAGTTTTGGTTTACACTCCCGTTAGGCAAAAAAAGCACTTAACAAATCTGTAACATTCACACACATTTCGAAACAATAATTTAACATTTATTTTCAATTTCTCCACACGAACTTTTCGTAAGTCAAGTTAAATAGATCTACATTTCCTTGGAGGAGAGTAATTTATGTTAACTAAATCATTTAAAAACATTTCATTTATAGCAACAATCTTTGTATTAACCGCATGTGGCGGCAGTGGCACCTCAATTGTATCACCTGGTGAGTTAGGTTCACTTGATAACCCAACTGGTGGTGGTGGAACGGGTGGTTCAAATAGTAACGTTCTTACCGGTTCTTGTCCTGAATCTGAATTTATTACAAATGGATCTCCTGTAGCTGGAAATACTGTTTGCGCTATTGAGGGCCCAATAACAGGCGAGTTAACTTTAACTAACGATGTAATGTATAGAATGTTAAATAAAGTAGATGTTGGTGTAGACATGGGTGGTGACGGTACCAAAGTGGTGGCGTATCTGGAACTCTAACAATACCTGCTGGTGTTGTTATCATGGGTAAAACGTCCAATGATTACCTAGTTGTTAATAGAGGTTCAAAGTTAATAGCAAATGGAACTAGATCAAAACCTATTAGATTCACTCATAATACTGCTATAGAAGGTACGGTTGGTGAGCTCGAAAGAGGCTTGTGGGGTGGAATAGTTATTTTAGGTAAAGCCCCAATAAATAAATGTTCAAATGATGTAAGAGGAACTGCTGCTTGTGAAAAAGTTGTAGAGGGTTCTGATGCTCTTATGGGCGGAGCCACACCAGGCGATAATTCTGGAAAACTCAATTTTGTAAGAGTTGAATATGCTGGTTATGAGATTTTTCCTGGTAATGAATTAAACGGTATTACTTTTGGTGGAGTTGGGTATGAAACAGAGGTAGATTATGTTCAGGTTCATAATAATCAAGACGACTGTGTAGAGTTCTTTGGTGGAACTGTTAATGTTAAACACTTAATTTGTACTAATGCAGGTGATGATAATCTAGATATAGATTGGGGTTATCAAGGAAAAATGCAGTTTGTTGTTGTTAAACAATCATCCGATACAAGCGATCATGTAGTTGAGTCTGATAATACCAATGCAGACTCAGCGGTTGGCTTTTTAACAGAGCCAAGATCAAGGCCAATGGTTGCAAACTTTACTTTTCTAGCTCAAGGCGCTGACGAACCATTGAAATATAAAGAAGGTGTTTCTGGTATTTATATTAATGGAATAGTAGTCAATGCTAATTCACAAAATCTTATTGAATCAACAAATTTAGAAACAATTCAAGATGGCGCTTTAACACCTAAACTTCAGCATCATTCTATCTTTATGGATTCTGCTGGTGATACTTCTCCTTTTAAAGCTGATACAGATTCTAGTGGAGTAACAGCGGCACAATTAGAAGCTTCCTTAAAAGAAAGAGCTACAGATTTAGTTCTTGGAACAAATACTCTAGTTTCAGGCATGTTCCTTGGTGATGCTGAAGAAGGTGTTGTTTCTGCATTTAATGGTTCAAAAGTTCAAGCTATGTGTGCAGTAGGCCCTCATTCAGCAGGCACTCCAACTGACTTGTGCCCAACATATAGTTCAAAAGAAGGAAGATACATTGTAGATACATGGTTTTCAGCAACTGATTATATTGGTGCATTCTCACCTGGTTCTGATATGGAGAACAACTGGGCATCTGGCTGGACAATAGGCTTATTTACAGCCCCTGAATGCCCTAATGGTACTCTTGAGTCCGAAGTGCTTTTAGGTAAAAAAGTATGTAGTCTATCTGGTGAAGTTATAGAAGACATTACACTTGTTGCTGGCAACTATTACAAACTAGATGGAAAAGTAGCCGTTGGTAAAGATATGGGTGCTGATGGAACTAAAACTGGTGGCGTAAGTGCTAAATTATCTATTGAACCAGGCGTTACAATTTTTGGTGAGTCTGGAAATGACTATTTAGTAGTTATGAGAGGTTCAGATATTCATGCAGTTGGCACTTCTTCAGCTCCAATAGTTATGACTGGAAGACAGGATATATTAGGTGAGGCTGATATTGTTAATACTCGTGGTTTGTGGGGCGGATTAGTAATTTTAGGTCAAGCACCTATAAATAAATGCTCATTTTCAACGGCAGGTTCTTCTTCTAGCGCTGGAACAAGAGTTAATCCATGTGAAAAAGAAGTAGAAGGTTCATCTGGCGATACCATGGGTGGTGAGCTACCTAATGACAGTAGCGGATCATTGAAATATGTAAGAGTTCAATATGCAGGATATGAGGTTTTCCCTGGAAATGAACTTAATGGAATTACTTTTGGTGGAGTTGGTAGTGGAACTGTTGTTGATTATATCCAAGTTCATAATAATCAAGATGATTGTGTTGAATTTTTTGGTGGCACTGTGGATGTTAAACGTTTAATTTGCACAGGTGCTGGTGACGATAATCTAGATATAGACTGGGGATATCAAGGTAGAATGCAATATGTATTAGTTCAACAATCAAATGGAGTTGGTGATCATGTCGTTGAATCAGATAATACTAATGCTGATGCTGCTGTAGCCTACTTAACAGAACCAAGATCTAATCCAATTGTTTCAAACTTTACTTTCCTAAGTAGTGGTAAGGATGAAATATTTAAATTAAAAGAAGGTGTTTCTGGTCAATACTTTAATGGTGTAGCTGTTGTTAAAGATGGCTCCACTAATTGTATAGAAACAACTTTTGCAGAAACTGCTCAAGATGGCGCTGTTACTCCTCACTTTTCAATGAATTCAGTGGCAATGCAGTGTAATGGTTTTGTTAAAACTGATGGATTAGCAACTGTTGCTTCAATTGAGGCTATTGTAAAAGAGGGTGCTAATAACTTGTATGGAGCAAATTCTGGAAGTGGTTCTTATGTGAACACACTCAGCGGTCCTGTTAATGGATCATCTGAGTCAGCTGCTACAGTGACAACAATTCCGGATAAATATAATGCTGATGGTTTCTTTGATACAACTGATTACATTGGTGCTATCAAGGGTGCTACAGATACTTGGTATAAGAACTGGACACTTTCTGGAACTATAGACGTCCAATAATAAGAGTGATAACAAATAATTTTTATTGGAGAAACAAATGAGAACAACAATAGACCAATTTAATAAAACAAAATATAAAGCAGCTATTAGTTTATTGCTAATAGCTCCTTTTATGATTGGCCAAGAAATTGAGGAAGTAGTAGTAAGCGGTTCATTTATTCCAGATGAAAAAAGAGATACATCTGAAATATCAGCAATCTTAGATTCTTCTGAAATTGAAAGAACCGGTGATGACAACATCGCAGTTGCTTTAACTAGACTTACTGGCCTAAGTTTAGTTAGAGGTAAGTATGTTTACGTTAGAGGCTTGGGTGAAAGATACTCTGCGGCAACCTTGAATGGATCTAATTTACCCAGTCCAGAGCCATTAAAGAGAGTTGTGCCACTTGATTTATTTCCTACTCAAATAATTAATTCATCGGTGATACAAAAAACTTATTCTGCTGACATGCCTGGAGAGTTTGGTGGAGGCATTATTGAAATAGAGACCAAGCCAGTTCCTACAGAAAGAATATTAGATTTCTCTTTTTCATCTGGATTTAATGATGCAACAAGTTTGTCTGATGGTTTGTTATATGATGGCGGCAATGATGATGACATCGGATATGACGACGGCACTAGAGATTTTCCTAATATGGTGCAAGAAGCTATTAATAGAAATCAAAAATTAGATAGATCTAATTTTCAAACATACGAATTGGCAAATGCTGGTCGTGAATTTGAGAATTCAAAGTTGTGGGTTATCCAAGAGGGAGAAGTTCCTTTAGATTCATCATTTAATTTTACTTATGGAGATGAGCTTGATATTTCTATTGATGAAATACTTGGAGATTCAAGTGCAACTTTTGGTGTTATGTTTACTGCTGGTATGAGAAGCTCATGGGATACTCAGGATGGTATTCGTCAAACTGGAACACTTCAAGCGCAAGGTGATGGTACTGCCGATGTTATTGTATCAAATGATAAAACATTTTTAAGTACCTCCAACGATGTTACATCCTATGCGATGTCAGTTCTTGGTATTGATACAGATTCTTATGAACTTAAATATACTGGTATGTATATTCATAAGGGAACAAAGAGAGCAAGAACTCTTCAAGGTTACGACTCAAGTGATGCTGGAGATGTTAGAGAAGATTTCACAGAGTTTTTTGAGAGAGAATTGACCAATAATCAAATCAACTATACATATTTATATGATAGTGGAGCAGAGCTAGATTTAAGATTAACTTCTGGAGAAGCATCAAGACATTCACCTTATGAAAGAGTAGTATTTTATGAAGATACTGATGATAGAGGTTTCTGGAGATATGATGTCAATACAGGAAGAAACCAAACTCAGTTTAGTTATGTTAAGGATAAGAATGAGAATATAGGTCTAGACTTAACTTATCCTATCCAAATTTTTGAAACTGATGCTGTTTTAAAGGTTGGCTATGATTTAACTGAAAATAATAGAGACGCTCAAGTTAGAAGTTATAGATTTTTAGCAGAAGGTGGGCCTATACCTCAAGATGGTTTAGATAATAGAATTGATTACATTTTTGAAGATAAAAACTTTGACCCTTCAAGATTAATTCTAATAGAAAATACAGCAGCATCATCCCCAGCTGGTTATCAGGGTGAACTTACCACCGATTCAATGTATTTGACGCTAGATACGTATATAAATGAAAAGTATAGACTTGCTGTTGGTGTGAGATCTGAAAATGGTGAGCAAATGGTAAATACATATGATGTCTTTCAGCCCGTAGATTTAAATATAGAAAAGGTTCTTGATAAAGATTATATGCTGCCATCATTCACTCTTACATATTTACCTGAATTCAACGAAAATCTACAATTTAGATTAGGTCTATCTCAAACTATAGCAAGACCAACATTTAGAGAGCTTTCACCAACATTATTTATAGATGTTGATACTGATAGAGTTATTGCAGGTTCATTGTATTTAGAAAATACAGAGCTTGATAATATTGATTTTAGAGCAGAGTACTATTGGAGTACTAATCAATTTATAACCGCTGGATTATTTTATAAAGATATATCTAAGCCTATTGAAGAAGTTGTTAATGAGTCAGGTGATCTTATTGTTACCTCTTATCAAAATGTTCCTGGTGCTGAATTAACCGGTTTTGAGTTAGAGTATGAAAGAGTATTTGAAGACTTATTACCAAACTCATCTTGGGGCAATTCAAAGGAATTTCTTTTAAAAATGAATCTTACTGCTACTGAATCAGAAGTTATATATGGAGCTAATGATACTTATGTAAATAGCCAAGGATCATTAATTAATGCTGCTTCATTATTTGCAAATGGAAGAGACACACGTCTTCAAGGTCAATCAGATATTATTGGAAATATTCAATTAGGTTGGGATGATTTCCAAAACGGATCTCAAGGTACATTAATTATTAACTATGTGAGTGACAGAGTGCGTGCGAGAGGTATAGATGTTCTTCCGGATGTTATTGAAGAACCTCCACTTCTTAGTTGATTTTGTATATTCAAAAGAAATATTCTACGATACTTCAATATTAAAGCTATCTTTAGAGCTCAGAAACCTCTTAGACGAAGACTATTATGCATCAATGGCTTCTTCAGTTATTTACGATCAATATAAACTAGGTACCTCAGTCTCACTGGGTGTTAAGTTTAGTTTTTAATTGTTAAGTAAAAATATGGGCTATAATGGTAGCCCTATATTTTTATGTTAAATTTTAAACTTATTAAAAAAGTATCTTTATCTGCACTGATAATACCTGCGGTATTTATTATATTTTTAATTATTTCCTCTAATATTGATAAACCAAAAATATTAAAATTAGATAATATAAATCTTAATGATTTCAAAACTAACTCTTCATCAATAAAAGAAGATGAAATCTTAATTGAAGAAAATAATCAAGTAGAATTTAACTACAAATTAATTGGTATAAGATCTGGAAATGAAGACTCTTCTGTAATTGTTAAAAAAGGAAATAAAGAATTTCTTGTTGTGCTTGGAGATATTCTTGAAGGCTCATTTGAACTTGTCGAGGTAAACCAAAATGATGCTTTATTCCGTAAGGGGCAAAAAATGTATAGAATTGAGAGACAAAAAGATAAATAGGTAATATGCAAACTTTTAATAAAATTTTACTAGTATTAATGTTTTCCTTCGGAAGCATTCATTCACTTTACTCACAAGATTCTTTTATCCTAAATTATGAAGATGTCGATATTAAAAAAGTAACTCAAGATATAGCTCAATTTTCAAAAAAAACAATTATCCTTGACCCAAGAGTTAAAGGAAGAATAACAATTTATTCTAATGCAAATTTAAATAGAACTCAGGTATGGGATGTATATTTAAGAACAATTCAAGTAAATGGTTTTAGTGCTATTGTAGAAGACAGTTTTGTTAGAGTTGTTCCAGAAAACGAGGCTACAAGAGATAAGAATGCTTCATCAGAATCTCTGGTGATTATCAGACAGTTGTTTTACCGTTATTTAATAGATCAACTGAAGAGATTCTGCCAATGATTAAGCCAATTACCGGAAGACAATCTCATCTATCTAGTATTCCATCAGTAAACTCTATTTTACTAGTTGACAGAGTAAGTAATGTAAAAAGAATTAGCAATTTAATAAACGATCTTGATAAAAACAATACTGCTAAAATCACGATATTAAAGCTTGATAATCTATCTTCAATTGAAGCTGTAAGAATATTAGATAAGCTAAAGGCTCAAAACAACCCAACAATTAATAAATTTATTGCTATTCCATTTAGCCCATCTAATTCTGTAATAGTTTCAGCTAATGAATTTGTTACTGCTAATATTAAAGACACACTTAAATCACTAGACGGGGATGTTAAATCAGACGATTCCATTGATGTTATATATTTAAAATATGCAAAATCTGCAGATATAGCTTCAATATTAAACTCTATTTCTGGGGGTTTTATTCCTGATGCTGATGGCATCAAAACTGTAATCACTCATCATGAAAAAACTAATTCCTTAATTGTTTCATCAGCTGAAGCAAATCTCGGCACAATAAGGAATATTATTTCAAAACTTGATATAAGAAGAGCTCAAGTCTTAGTTGAGGCAATTATTGTAGAGCTTTCAGAAACAGCAGCAAAAAATCTTGGAATTGAGACCATTTTTAATGGAACTGATAAAGACAGCGTACCAATTGGTATAACAAGGTTTGGAGGCTCAGGTCCAGATTTACTCTCAATAGTTGGATCTGCAGCTGACAGTACAGACGTAACTTTATCGACTACTGCATCAGCTTCATTACTAAATACCCAAGGGTTAATTGCTGGTTTTGGTGACCTAACTCCTGGCAAAGATAACTTTGTTGGTATTATCAATGCAATATCCCAAGACTCTAATTCAAATATTCTCTCAACTCCTTCAATTATGGCGATGGATAATGAGCTTGCAACTTCAATCATTGGTCAAGAGATTCCCATCACAACGGGTGAAAGTTTAGGAACAAATAATACAAATCCATTTAGAACAACATCAAGACAAGAAGTTGGTATTAAGCTTGAAGTAACACCCCAGATAAATGAAGGCAGTTCAGTAGTTCTTCAGATTAAAATTGAGGTTTCAGGTGTTGCAGGAGTTCCTATGAGCGGCATTGATATTATTACTAACAAAAGAGCCATCGAAACAACAGCACTTGTTGATAATAATCAAATTATTGTATTAGGTGGACTTGTTGATGAAGACACACAAGATAGTATTTCTAAAGTTCCTTTTCTTGGCTCACTTCCTTTGCTTGGAAAATTATTTCAATCTTCGTCATCTACAACTGTTAAGAAAAATCTAATGGTTTTTTTAAGACCCACAATAATCACTGATTCAAATTCAGCAAATGCAACTTCAAATGAAAAATATAACTATATTAAAGCAAGACAAATGCTTTCAGACGAATCAACTAAGTTAATAGACTTAACTGAAACTCAAGATTAACAAAAAATGTCTGATATAGAAGTAAGACACAATACCTTTAATATTTTTCCCTATGACTTTGTAAAAGAAAATCAAGTTATAGCAAATATGACTAAAGACGGTTATGAGGTTATTTCACCCAATAAAATATCACCTGATTTATATCATGAAATATACAAGTTCCTAAAAAATGACTTTATTTTAACTTTATGTAATGCAGAAAATTTTAATGANTTATTAACTAATACTTTTTCTATTAATAATGCATCTAATGATATTTCTGAGGAGTTATCTGATGAGTTTGATCTTCAAACTTTTGCTGGATCTATTTCTGCCACTGAAGATTTACTTAGCGGTTCAAATGATACTCCTATAATTAAGTTAATAAATGGAGTAATTAGTCAGGCAATTAAAGCTAGGGCATCTGATATACATTTTGAGCCCTATGAAGATAGAATTGTTGTTAGGTTTAGGGTAGATGGAATTCTTAGGGAAGTTCTTTCTCAAGATAGCAAGATTTCATCTGTTTTAATATCAAGAATAAAAATTATTTCAGGCTTAGATATCTCAGAAAGAAGACTGCCTCAAGATGGCAGGGTATCTCTTTCTCTAGGAGATAAAAGTATTGATGTGAGAGTGTCGACTTTACCTTCGTCATATGGTGAGCGAGTTGTTTTAAGACTTCTTGATAAGCAATCGGCTCAAATAAATATAGAAGATTTAGGTCTGCCATCTAAAATACTTTCAAACTACAAATCTTCTCTTAAGAATCCTGAGGGTATAATTTTATTCACAGGGCCTACAGGTTCAGGAAAAACTACTACTTTATATGCAGGTCTAAGGTACTTAAGTGATTCTTCACAAAATATACTTACAGTAGAAGACCCAATTGAATATACTTTGAGAGGGATAGGCCAGACCCAAGTAAATCCTAAGACAGGGTATACATTTGCCAGAGGTCTTAGAGCAATTCTCAGACAAGATCCAGATGTCGTAATGGTTGGTGAAATGAGAGATGTTGAGACAGCTCAGATTGGTATTCAAGCAAGTTTAACAGGGCATTTAGTTCTTTCAACAGTTCATACAAATAGTGCTATTGCAGCTATTACAAGATTAAGAGATATGGGTATCGAGTCTTTTTTGCTAGCTTCTAGCTTAAGAACAATAATCTCTCAGAGACTTGTAAGAAGATTGTGTTTAGATTGCAAAAAAGAAGAAGTAGCTTCAACTCAAGCACAAAAACTATTTAATTTAGATTCGTCTCAAAAGGTGTGGAGCTCAATTGGTTGTAGTTCATGCTCTCAAACAGGCTATCAAGGAAGAATTGCTATTGCAGAATGCATACAGATAGACAAGGAATTAAAAGAATTAATACACAATAATGCATCAGAAAATGCAATAGCAAACCATGTATTTAAAGAAAATAATTCTATTGATGATGCATCTCTAGAATTACTAAAAAATGGTACTACCTCTTGCGAAGAACTTATAAGAGTTGGAAATCTGAAAGAAGATGTCAACATTTAATTATACAGCTCTTGATAAGCTAGGAAAAAAGAAAAAAGGAGTACTTAGTGCTCAGTCCGAAAGAGAAGCAAGAAAATTTATAAAAGACCTTAATTTTACCCCTATAACAGTTACTCAGTCAGAGGGTATTAGGGGTATAAAATCTAAATTTAAAAACAAAGATATAGTAATTATGACAAGGCAAATAGCAACGCTTCTAGAGGCAAATATGTCCATTATAGATGCTTTAAAAATTACTGCAGATCAGATAAATAATAAAGATCTTATAACTATCTTATATAGCCTAAGAGAGGATGTAATTCAGGGTAAAAGGCTTGGTCAGTCGATGATGAAATACCCTGGAGTATTTAATAACACATATTCATCACTTGTCACGGCAGGTGACTCGTCAGGAAATCTGGATACTATATTTAATAAATTAGCAGACTATCTTGAAGAAAGTGCTTCAATACGTCAAAAAGTTATTTCAGCATTAACCTACCCATTTATATTAATTGGTTTTTCGATCATAGTGATAATATCTCTTTTAGTTTTTGTTTTACCTCAAGTAATCAATCAGTTTATTAAAGCGGGNGCTGAACTACCATTGATTACAAAATTATTGCTTGGTTTGTCTAATAATATATTTATTATTCTCTTTGTTATTTTGGCCATGTCTATAGGCTTAACTCTTTTATACAAGAAGTTCATCTCTGAGAAAAATAATCATATATCAGCTCATAAACAGTTTCTTAAGATTCCGCTTATAGGTAATTTTATTCTAACTTCAGAAATTGAAAGGTTTTCAAGCACCATGGCTTTAATCATGGAATCAGGAACTAATTTAGATACTGCCTTGGATGAGTCTGCTAAAGTTTTTAATAATAAATATTTAAATAGTCTAATAATTGAAGCTAAAAATGATGTTATTGAGGGTAAAGACTTTATATATTCATTAAATCAAACAAATATATTTCCAGAAATATTTATCCAACTTATATCAAGTGGTTATAAATCTGGAAATATAATTAAAATGTTTCATAAATCCTCAAGTTTTTTAAAGAACGAAATTGAAACCAAAAGATCTGTGTTCTTATCATTACTAGAACCTCTTGTTATTATTTTTATGGGCGGATTTATAATGTTAATAGTTCTAGCTATACTTATACCAATAATGCAAATGAACACACTTTCCTTGGGATAAAATAAATGAAAAAGAATGAAAAAGGTTTCACGTTAATAGAATTAATGGCTGTTTTGGTAATACTTGGAATACTTGGAACTATAGTCGTTGTAAATGTTGCTCCAGTATTTCAAAGAGCAAATCTAGAAAAAATAAAAGCTGATATAGCTCAGACTGAAAAAGCTTTAGA